>ENA-ORUL01002349-ORUL01002349.1-human-gut-metagenome-genome-assembly--contig:-NODE-2349-length-10903-cov-7.616335_pt1 | contig 10903 bp, 9 predicted proteins | sample MGYA00242084_ERZ509219 | MGnify/ENA primary metagenome ERZ509219 (study PRJEB26280, sample SAMEA2338792) | human gut metagenome | biome: human gut; feature: human-associated habitat; material: faeces...
TGGAGGACTCTGGGGTGGAACACCCGCGGAGAAGTATTGGCTGGACTGGCTGGAGGACAAGCCTTTTACGACTGCCTTCTTGGATGGGAACCACGAGAACTTTGCCATGCTGAACGCGCTGCCGGAAAGGTTGTGGCACGGAGGCAGGATCCATGAAGTACGGCCCCATGTGCTGCACCTCATGCGTGGGCAGGTCTTTGACATCGAAGGATACACATTCTTCACCATGGGTGGAGCGTCCTCGCACGATATTCAGGATGGCATCCTGGACCCCGAGGAACCGGGCTTCGAGGAGCGGTACTGGCGGATGCGGCGGGCCAGGGCCATGTTCCGGGTCAAGGGCGTGTCCTGGTGGACAGAGGAACTTCACTCCGATGAGGAGTATGAGGAGGCCCGGAAGAACCTGGACGCCCATGACTGGGCGGTGGACTACATTCTGACCCACTGCGCCCCCACCAGCATAACGCAAAAGATCATCCCCCACGCTCGGGCGGACCGGCTGACAGACTTTCTGGAGGAAGTCAAAAACCGGGCCAGATACCACTACTGGCTGTTCGGCCATCTTCATGACAATCAGGCGGTGGACAAAAAGCACATTCTCCTTTGGGAGCAGGTCGTGCAAGTGATATAATAAGCGGAAGCCGTAAAGGAAAGCGCGGAGCCGTCTCCGCGTTTTCCTTTACAGCTTTCTTTTCGAGAAAACAGTTAGATGATAAAATGAAAGCGGGAAAATAGCTCTTAAAATGTGACCTGACATTGGAAATCAGCAGACTAATAAATGTGGATTGAAGTTCTGGGATGCAGTGGGTACAATAGTGATGGAGCAGTCATGGTATAGGGAGTTATAATACCGCTTGAAAGATTCATTGAATTCCAGAGGATGATAATATGGATGCACAGGACAATCTAAAGATCATACACACGGTAGATGGTACCAGCTTGCAGAACCGATACGGCAAGTCTGTTATTCAGAGCCACGACATCGGCCTCATCAGTCTGCCGACAGGCGAGATCGTGATGGCAGACCCAACATTGCGGTTCGAAATCGCTGACTTCAAACGGAAGGCGTTTCAGCAAAAGGTCCGTCCCGGTATGTATCCGGTGTTCGCATATACTGCCCATTCTGACAGGGACTGCGTACTTGCGTTTGCGGAGATCTGTTTTACAGATCGGCCTCCAGTGACTTTCAAAGCGGCGAAAACACTATGGGATACTGAGCGGTCCCGCCGCAGGAACTGCGGCTATGTTGTAAGCGAGTCGACAACGGGATTTATGGATGGCCAGTATTTCAAAGATGCCTGTATGAAATCTGAGTTTTCAGATTTGGAGCATGAAATGGTCCTGGATGAGATTCTGAAGGAGAATCAGGAGCGCTGGGGAATACGATGCGCAGCCGGGATCTCTCCGGACGGCAGTTACTCAGCGGCCCTTTTTACCGTTCCAAGCGGAGTCTACTACTGGTACTGGGGAAAGGACCAGAACGGCGAGATCTGTTGCTTGGTGGCTGACTTTTTTACATACCTTTGAGTTGCTTCAACATCGTCTCAATAAAAAAGAGTATATCCAAGAGGAGGCCGCGGCTGTCAAGAGGCGCGGCATATCCTTCTCTGAAATTAAATCGTACAAGCTATATGATCGGTGGAAGCCGTAAAGAAAAGCGCGGAATGTTCTTCCGCGTTTTCCTTTACGGCTTTCTTTACCAAGGCGGACACGCCGGAAAGGAGCGGACATGAACATTCGGAAACCAAGCGATTATTCTTCTCTGTATTCGCCCCTGGATGTCCTGATGGGCTCCGATCTGGCAGAGATGGAACTGTACTGTGAGATCGGCAGGGCCGTATGCGGCAGAACGGAGAAGGGCGCAGCAGTCATGGCCGCTGAATACCTCCAGTCGAGATACCCGGAGCGAAAGGGCTTTTCACCCCGTAATCTACGCCGTATGCGGTTGTTTTATCTGACCTATGGGAATACACCGGATCGGCTTGAAAAGGCGCTGAAGCTGGCGTGGACGCAGAATGTGACGATTTTGGAAGCCTGCGAAGCAGCGGAGGAACGGGCGTGGTATCTCAATGCCGCACTGGAGCATGGCTGGAATAAGGCAGAATTGCTCAGACAGATCCAGAATGGCGCGTGGGGGCTTCATAGGCTCGACGAACCGGAGGATATCTGCTATACTGAAGAAAAAGAAACTGTAACGGAGTGCGGAGAACGTGAAAAAGATACTTTTTATTTGCCACGGCAATATCTGTCGGAGCCCAATGGCCGAGTATATTATGAAGGACTTGATGAAGAAGGCGGGCCTGGAGGACCAGTTTCAGATTGCCTCGGCGGCCACCAGCCGGGAGGAGATCGGCAACCCGGTCTACCCGCCTGCCCGGCGGAAGCTGGCGGAACACGGTATCTCCTGCAGCGGCCATGCCGCCCGGCAGCTCCGCAACAGCGACTACGAGGAATACGACCTGCTCATTGGGATGGACAGGGCAAACCTCCGCAGCATGTACCGCATCTGCGGCGGCGACTTCAACGACAAGATGCACCTGCTGATGGAATACGCCGGCCGCCTGGAGCAGGAGGTAGCGGACCCCTGGTACACCGACGATTTCGATGCCACCTGGCGGGATGTGCTGGCGGGCTGCCAAGGGCTGCTGGATCAGATCATTGCACAAGGAGTGTGAGCGCATGGCGTCAAAGAAGCCTATGAAAGATCATATTCATGCCAAAGGGACAGATATTGCCGTCGTTTCCAGCGGCGATGAGAACGACTACATCTCCCTGACAGATATTGCACGCTATAAGAGCGACGCCCCGGATGATGTGATCAAGAATTGGATGCGGAACCGGGACACAATTGAATTTCTGGGGTTATGGGAGCAGCTCAACAATCCGGAATTTAAACCCGTCGAATTCGACGGGTTTAGGATCCAGGCTGGGTCTAACACGTTTACCATGTCTCCGAAAAAGTGGGTTGACGCGACCAGCGCAATCGGGATCTTTTCTAAAGCTGGGAGATATGGCGGTACATTTGCGCACAGGGATATTGCTTTCGAGTTTGCCTCCTGGATTTCTGCTGAGTTCAAGCTATACATCATCAAGGACTACCAGCGGCTAAAGGCGGATGAAAACAGCCGGCTTGCCCTTGGCTGGAATCTCAACCGGACACTGGCCAAAATCAATTATCGGATCCATACCGATGCGATCAAGGATATGCTGATCCCTCCGGACATCACCCCACAACGTCAGAGCTTTACTTTTGCCAGCGAGGCTGATGTCCTGAATGTAGCCCTGTTCGGCATCACCGCAAAAGAATGGAGGCAGGCACACCCTGACAGCCCAGGCAACATCCGCGATGAGGCAAGCCTTCACCAGTTGATTGTTCTGGCAAACCTGGAGAGCATTAATGCAGAGCTGATCCGGCAGGGCGTTCCCCAAAGTGAGCGCTTGCTGCGGCTCAACGCCAGTGCAATACAAATGATGAAATCCCTGGTGGGAGACCACAGGATTGAAATGCTGGAGGGTCAGCCAGATGCAGGATATGGACAAGATCATTGACGAGCTGACTTTAATGCTTTTGTATCTGACTTCTTGGCAGGAATGCCCTACCGAAGAGATTCGGCATAAACCGATCCGAACGGCCGAGAAGCTCCGCCTGACCTGGAAGGGCCACGACCGCAGCGCGCTGAGCCGGTTGGATGCGGCGGGGCTGGTACTTAATGACTGTGGAAAAGCTCCTATACGAATTAGCCAAGACGGGGAGGCGCGTGCGCGAGATTTGCTCCGGCAGTATGGCATTTCCTGTGCGGACGCTTCCACCACCCAGCTGGAGGAACACTGATGAGCAGTAAACGGGTCTGCCCCAATTGTGGCCGGAAGATGAAGCAACAGTTTATCGGTCTGTTCCACTGCAAATGCGGACTCAGTTGGAAAAGAGATATCGGCTTTTTTGAACGGACTCCAAATATGATTAGCTCCTATTAGGAAAACACACTGTCAAAGGGGTATGTAGCGGGGGTTAGCCCGCTACTGCGGGTTTTGTGGTGTTGATTTCAATGTATTCTGCTATGCGTCTAAATTCATCCGCAAACTTAAATCTCACACTAATGTTTCCATTCTCATAAACCTTGATATGGTCGATCAGCTCAACGAGAAGTTCCCGGGAAAGCTGGTCGATATTTTGATGTTTTGTAAATGCCACCAATGCGGGATGTTCACTCTTTACACCGTTTGCCAGTTCCGCCCGTTCAGCGTTCAGCCGGGCCAGCACATCCGTAAGAGCGATGGTTTGTCGTTCATAATCGGCTTTCATATCCCGGTAGTCCTGCTGGGTAATTTCCCCGTCTTTCCAGTCTTGATAAAGGGACTGCTTGTAGCGGCTGATTTTTGCCAGTTCCCGCTCTTTCGCAGCAATCAGTTCTTCCAAACGGATGGACTGGCTCTTTTTGACCGGGGCGGTGTTAATACGGGCAATCATTTCCGAGTATGAAACAGCCAGATGGATTTGCTGTTGTACTGCAAAGAGGACAGCGGCCTCCAGACGGTTATGCTTGATTGAGTGCATTGTGCAGGCTGTCCGAGAGCGGTTCTTGTAGGTGGAACAGGCATAGTACACATTATTGTTGTTGCCTACGCTCCGGGTAATTGCCCGCCCGCAGTCAGCACATTTCAGAAAACCGCTGAACAGGTGGACTTCCCGGCCTTTTGGAGAAGTACGGGTATCCCGCTGTAAAAGGGCCTGTACCTTATCAAAGGTTTCATAATCAATGATTGCCTCATGCGTACCAGCTACTTCCACCCATTCTTCACGGGGAACGCTTTCAACCTCGTGTACCTTATAGCTTTTTACCCGACTGCGGCCCTGCGCCAAATCCCCGGTATAGGTGGGGTTCGTAAGAATGGAGTGGATCATGCGGGCTCCCCACATGGGATCGTCATATCCTCTTGTTGAAACAGGTATGCCCTTTTGCAGTTTATAAGCTGAGGGGCTGGGTACGCCGTGTTCATTCAGATACAAAGCGATGGCCCGTTTCGATGTCCCTTTTAGAAACAAAGAGAAAATAAGTTTGACGATTTCAGCGGCATCGGGATCGATGATCAACTGGTGCTTGTCCTTTGGGTACTTTACATATCCATAAGGAGCAAATGCGCCGATGTACTGCCCGTTGCGCCGCTTGTAGTCAAATACCTGGCGAATTTTCTTTGAGGTCTGGTAGCAGTATTGATCGTTCATTACATTCGTAATCGGGACGATAATACTGGAAACGCTGTCCGGGTTGAGATAGCTGTCCACATTTTCAGCAAGACTGATAAAACGGACACCCATCTGAACAAACAGGTTATCAATCAGACTTCCCGCATCACTGTAATTTCTTGCAAAACGGGAAAGGTCTTTTACTACCACGCAGTTGATTTTCCCGCTCATTACATCGGAAAGGAGCCGCTGGAAATTTTCCCGGTTGGCGTCCGTTCCTGTGTGTCCATCGTCTACATATTCGGAAACACTTTCAAATTCTCCGATATGCTTCTGGTAAAAGTCATTGAGCAGATCACGCTGGTTGATGACGCTGTTGCTGTCGTCCTTTCCCTTTTTCAAGTCCTCCTTGGAAAGCCGGATGTATTCGCCCAGCCGCCAGCGGCGGACGGTATAAGAGGGAGAGAAACTCTGTTGCAATCCTCTGTTTTTTGTTCGTGCCATTGTTCCTCCTATTACAATGTATTTACGGTCTAAGGCACGGCAGCCAGCCGTGTCTTTTTCCGCATCGTTGCCAAAGCTGTTAGAATGAGAGAGTCTTGGCCTGATGTGTTCCTCCAAGGACCATAGCGTCCGTAGTGAAGTCCGTCAGCCAGCCTCTCATTCGCAGCGTTCGATTTATGCAGGTTGAGCCACCTCCTTGGTGCGCCCGTGTCATCAAATAGATTGGATCGGCAATGGTGGAATGGCTGGTCGCCAAAACAAATCCATGATGAGGAGCGATCAATATGAACAATGTTGCAGGGATCGATGTTTCCAAAGGAAAGAGCATGGTGTCTGTCCTCCGTCCTTTTGGAGAAGTGGTAGCAAAACCATTTTCTATTGGTCACACCGGCAGCGAACTCAAGGAGCTGGCAGACTACTTGAAAAGCCTGGACGGTGAGACACGGGTAGTCATGGAGCACACCGGACGGTACTATGAGCCAGTAGCCCGCTTTCTTCATGATGAGGGCGTCTTCGTCAGTGCAGTCAATCCGAAGCTCATCAAGGACTACGGAAATAACACCCTGCGCAAAGTGAAAACAGACAAGGCGGATTCCCGCAAGATTGCCCGGTACGGTATTGACAACTGGGCAGAATTGCGCCAACATACACCCATGGATACGATTCGAATGCAACTGAAAACACTGAACCGGCAGCAGAGTCTATACACCAAGACTAAGACGATGATGAAAAATAACCTCATCGCCCTTCTTGACCAGACCTATCCCGGTGTCAACGCCCTATTTGACAGCCCTGTCCGTGAGGACGGCAGCCAGAAGTGGGTGGACTTTGCCACGACCTTTTGGCATGTGGACTGTGTGCGGAACATGAGCCTCACTGCCTTTGCCGAGCGTTACCGCAAGTGGTGTAAACGGCATGGCTACAACTTCAGCCAGAGCAAAGCCGTTGAGGTCCACGCCGGAGCACAGGACCTGATCGCCATGCTCCCCAGGGACGCCCTGACCAAAACCATGGTCCGGCAGGCCATTGATGCGCTGAACGCTATCTCTGCCTCTATGGAACGGCTCAAGGCTGAAATGCAGGCCCTGGCAGCGCAGCTCCCGGAATATCCCGTCGTCATGGCCATGCACGGCGTAGGCGATTCTCTTGGCCCTCAGCTCATGGCGGAGCTCGGGGATGTGACCCGGTTTACCCACCGAAACGCCATTACCGCTTTCGCGGGTGTTGACCCTGGCGCTGACCAGTCCGGCACTCACGAGGCCAAAAGTACGAGGGTTTCCAAAAGCGGGGCGCCGGAGCTGCGCCGCGCCTTATTCCTGGTTATGGACTGCCTACTGAAAACACAGCCCCAGGATGATCCAGTGTACCGTTTCATGGACAAGAAACGAGCCGAGGGCAAACCCTATCTGGTTTACATGACAGCCGGCGCCAACAAGTTCCTGCGCATCTACTATGGCAGAGTAAAAGAATATCTGGCATCCTTGGAGGGAAATTAAGGAAGCATCCTTCCTTGTTGGGGAACGATACTGCATTTACGCTAAAAACATCTTATGACAGAAAGAGAGCGATTAAGATGTTTTTAGACAATTTATCCACCTCCGTCCTCAAATTATGTGATACTCGAAGACTCAGCTATGAAGCCGCCTCGGAACGATGCGACCTCAGCTCCAGATACTTCGCTGACATTGCCCGGGGCAAGACTGCGCCTACGATCCTGACGCTGGAAAAGCTCTGCGTTGGTTTTGATCTGACGCCAAATGACCTGTTGATCCCCTCAGAACTCTGGCGAGAGATGGCCTTCCGCGAACCAATGCCGGTTACACATATCCGCTGCTTTCACTTCTTTCACGGCCTGACTGGTTTCCCAGTTTGCCCCCAATGTGGGAGAACTCTCGAACGGGAATACCAGCCTTACTGTGACCGCTGCGGGCAATGCTTGGATTGGAAAGGTTTCTCCAAAGCAACGATTATCCTGCCTCAGAAATAATCCTTACTGCTACATACCTGCTAATCCGGCCAGCGTCCTTTACCTGCTGGCTGCTTTTGGCATGTCCTTTTCCCCTCCTCTCAATTTTTCTTCATTTCCCTATTGACTTTTTATTTGCAGACTTCATAGGGACAACTGACAGTTCTTGGTTAGTCAAGGATATTGTATCAAAGGTTTTATTATTTGTCATCGATGTCGTCCTCCATGGCTCTGCGCATTCTGTCAACGGTCATTCGTTCCAGTTTACGGAGGAAATCAGTTTTCCCTTCGTAATATCCGGTGACGGTATAGACTGTCCCCCCAATTTCCCTTTGGAGCGTGATCTGCGGTATCCAGTATGCAGAGATATTGCCTGCATGGATATTTCCGTTGGCATCCATCTTTGCAGCAGCACTTTTCTGAATTTCTGGCGAACGTACACATTTAGTGTAAGGGTCTGGCTCAGAAAGTAGTGAGCAATCAGCATCCGAAACCTGTTCAATCTGGTTGAGCCATTCCTTGTAATCTTCGTGCTTTACATCAAAATTAAATTCGTTGGTCATTTATTTCCTCCTTCGTGTGTTGCCTGTTTACTTCCGCCCAAGTTGGGCAGAAGTTAAAACAAAAAAGCTGTCACATAGGCATCAAGAAACAAGCACAAAAACACTTGCACTTATCTGATGGTTCTATGTAACAGCCAACGTGAAGAAGGACTCGTCCCTTCACAAATATGTCGGACTTCAAATCGGGTAATCCCGCAAAACTATAAAATCAATCTCGAACCGATATTCAATTTTCTGCGTTTATTCTACTGGATAATTGTAGAAAAAACAAGTATGTCGAGGAGTGCCGGAAAAACATTTTTCACTTCGGCGCAAGTTGCACAGAAGTTATTTTTTATCATGTTACTTCTGGACAAATTGGTATGCTCCCAATAAAGCAGACAGGAAAATAACATTGGGAGTGAATACAGGATGGGCAAACGAAAAGAAGTTGCTTTTGAGGAAAAAGTCTCGCTGGTGGAGGAATATCTTGCAGGACGGCTGCGTATGCGGGAAGCGGCGCGTCGGGCCGGAGTGGGGCACACCACCATGGAGAGTTGGATCAGCCGGTATCGCTCGGAGGGAATTTCGGCATTGGAGGAGAATGGGAATCGCTCCAAACGGAAGTACAGCGAGGACTTCAAGCGCCAAGTGGCGGAGGAGTACCTGTCCGGTCAGGGCAGTTCCATGGCCATCGCGGAAAAGTATCATTTGCGCTCCGGGAATCTGGTATTGGACTGGGTAAAGGCGTATCATGAGAGAAACTCCAAGAGAGAAAGAGGAGGAACTATCATGAGGAACGACCACACCATAGAGGAACGGCTGGAGGCGGTGCTAGCCTGTCTGGAGGGCGGCCGGGCGCTCCAAGAGGTGGCGCAGGCACACCAAGTAGCCGTACAGACGCTGCGGAGCTGGGTGAAAAAGTATCAGGAGTTGGGTCCCGCGGGATTGGAGGACCGGCGTGGCAAGCGCCTGGCGGACCAAACGCCCCGGAGCCGGGATGAGGCCCTGCGGATCGAGAACGCCCGGTTGAAGAAGGAGAATGAATTGCTGAAAATGGAACTGTATCTGCGAAAAAAAGTGCAAGAGCTGGAAAGGGGGGATCGCTGAGGCAGTTTCGGCAGGAACAGCAGTATGAAGCGGTGCGCTACGGTACGGAAAACGAGGGATTTCCTGTGGGGCCAGCCTGCCGTGCACTGCATATCTCCCGGGCCAGCTATTACCAGTGGCGCTCCGGGACAGCCGGGGGCCGCGTCGCCGAGAATCAGCGCATCGCCCAGTTGGTGCAGGAGATCCACCGGGAGAGCCCAGACAAGGGATACCGCCGCATTCGGGACGATTTGGACAAGTATTACCATACGCCGGTCAACGATAAGCGGACACTGCGCATCTGCCGTGGCCTTGGGATTCAGTCTGTGGTAAAACATGCCCCACATGGCTGCACTCGGGCGGCATCATCCCCCCGACAGCTGGCGGAGAATGTGTTGGACCGCCAATTTTACGCCGACCGCCCCAACGAAAAGTGGCTCACCGATGTGACGGAGTTTCACTACTATACGGGCACCAACATGCGCAAGCTCTACCTGAGCGCCATCCTGGATCTGTGTGACCGGCGCATCGTTTCCTTTGTCATCCGGGACACCAACGACGCTGCCTTGGTCCATCGCACTCTGGCTCAGGCATTGGAGGGCAATCCCGGAGCCCGCCCTCTGCTCCACAGCGACCGGGGCAGCGCCTATACCACTCAGATCTTCCATGACAAGCTGGCTGCAGCTGGCATTACACAGAGTATGTCCCGGGTGGGAAAGTGCATTGACAACGGCCCCATGGAGGGCTTCTGGGGCATCCTCAAGCGGGAGCGCTACTATGGCAGGCGGTTCACCAGCCGGGAGCAGTTGGTCAAGATGATCCAGGAGTACATCACCTATTACAACTTCCACCGCCTCCAGCGCGGCCTGGGTGTGCGGACCCCTATGGAAGTCCATGACCGTCTACTGGCTGCATAGCACCCAGCACCATATGGTATGCAGGAAGGATTTTCATGCGTAAAATGTAAATTATTTCGCTGTCTACTTGACGGGGTGCACACCAATTCGTCCACAAGACAAAATTCTCCTTTTGCATTTTTGAACTTGTGCCCTATTTGGGAACAAGTAAAAGGGTAGGAATAGTATCTCCCGCCAATTTAGCGAGAAGTAAACTCGTGTCAACTTGGCACGAAGTCAGAGCCGATAACTAACAATTTCAACTTCTGATCAATTTGCGCAGAAGTTATTTTTTATTCCCGACAAATTGTCGGGAAGTATATCTTTCCCAACCTTTATATATCGTTTATAACGCTTTCAACGTAAAACAAAGGGTCCATCAATTAACAAAATGCCAATAGACGGACTCTTTATCATATTGGATATTAAAAAAATTTACGATACTGAAGGCAATAAGAGAAACATTATGATGGATACCGTTTCGATTATTTGTATAAGTTCGCTCGGATCATTTTGTGTACTTATTACAGTTTCGAGTTCTTCGTAACAATTAAAGAAAAGTTTTACAACATTTAGCAACTCACTATTTTGCTCATTTGCATTTTCAATCAGTTCGCTTACGAGATCTTCGACCAAAATGAAGTCGTTCCACAATGTATTGATTTGGTCAATCAGCATTTCTGTGTATGCAGTCATACTACAAAGACATTTCTCGTCAATA
>ENA-ORUL01002352-ORUL01002352.1-human-gut-metagenome-genome-assembly--contig:-NODE-2352-length-10901-cov-2.500092_pt1 | contig 10901 bp, 9 predicted proteins | sample MGYA00242084_ERZ509219 | MGnify/ENA primary metagenome ERZ509219 (study PRJEB26280, sample SAMEA2338792) | human gut metagenome | biome: human gut; feature: human-associated habitat; material: faeces...
GTAAATAGCTTCTACACAGTTATGCTCCATCAAAGGAACATGCTTATGAGCGGCTGCATTGATGATGATCTGCGGATGATATTTTTCAAATACTTTTTCCAGTGCATCACGGTAAGAGTCGATAATGGCATTGCTCTCGGCTCTTGCTTCCTCCATGGATGTCGTGCGCAGATGGGTGATCTTTTCTTCTAAAGTCAAGAGGATCTCCTCCTTTAAAAATTTTTGCCTTACAATTTCAGTCCGATGGCTTCGGTAATATATGAGGTGATAAAGTCTTTTTTGCGTCCTGTTCCGTGCCGGTCCGGGATCTCAATCAGCAGAGGGATTTTTCTCTCCAGACGGAATTCATCCAGAATGTCCGGAAATTCACGTCCGAATTTTTCGGTCAGAAGGACAATTCCTACTTCCTTATCTTTGATGACATTCTGAAGCGCCTCATAGAGTTCGCCGCGCTCATGCACGACGACTCCGTCTACACCCGCAAGACGCATCCCTGTGTAGGTATCTACATTATCACTAATCAAATACATCTTCATCGGCTTATAATTTACCTAAGATCATGAAGGAGATGATCAGACCATACAGGCAGACACCTTCTGCAAGACCTACGAAGATCAATGATTTACCAAGTACGCTAGAATCTTCACTGATTGCTCCAAGAGCAGCACTAGCAGCACTGGCAACGGCGATACCACCACCGATACATGATAAACCGGTAACAAGAGCGGCAGCGATATATCCAAGACCTGTTGCGATAGAAGCAGAAGTAGCAGCTTCTGCAGCCTGTACATTTCCTCCGAACATCATGATCGATGCCACAAGAAATGCTCCAAAATAGAAGAATGCGTTTGTTCCGATTGCTCTTTTATAACGCTTCTTGTTTTTCTCTCCGATCAGATAATATCCGAATGGAAGAATGATACTTAATACTAAAGTTGCGATCAGAATTAATTTTGTTGCTAATGTCATAATAATAGCCTCCTAATGAAATTTTCCTATTGTTTCTTAATGATTTTGTATGGTTTAAATTCTCGTCCATTTCCTTTGTAGAAACGACTGAACATCTCATAATACTCAAGACGGAGTACCTGGATCCCTACGATCAGCCCTTCCATACCGCATACGAACAGGTTACCGAGTACAACGATCAGCCAGTTCGGTGTCCCCGCCTCAGCGCCTGCAAGCATCAGGACCACTTCCATCATCGCCGCATGGCTGACAGCAAATGCCCCGATACGGACAAACGATAATGTGTTTGAGAAATAACTCAGTAATGTTTCAAATAATTCGAAAAATCCTTGCACAAAGAACATCACTTTTCCTTCTGTCATCTTCTCAGTGCTCTTTTCAATTTTCTTTGCCAGAGGCTCTTTCAATACCATCAGAATCAAAGGCACTCCAAACATCACTGCCATCACGATTCCTGCCGGTGTCTTATGCCCTGTCATAAACAACACAAGAACCGCTGTCACAGAACCGTAAAATACAAGTCCGGCAAGTCCGTTCGCATCAAACCATGCGTTTTCCGCATCGTGTGCCCTGAGGGCATTGATAATGTGGAACACCATCGATAACAGGATAATTCCCATACCAAATGCAACTGCGACAATAAATACTGTATTCAGCTTTCCAATAAATGGAAGATTCGTCATATGGGAGATTGGTCTTAACCATTTTGCCTCGATAATATCTTCAAATCCGAAAATACTTCCGAACATCCAGCCAAAAAATGTAGAGAACAGTCCAGCGACAGATACAATTCCCGCAAGGTTCAGTTTCTTCCACTTATAAAGGATTGCTCCTCCAAGGAACAGACAGAGACCCTGTCCTACATCTCCGAACATCGCACCGAAGATAAATGTATAAGTCAGTGCCACAAAGATCGTCGGGTCCATCTCATTGTGTGCCGGCAGTCCATACATCTTGATAAACATCTCAAATGGCTTAAACAGCTTTGGATTCTCAAGCTTAGTTGGAGGCGCTCCGAAGTATCCGGAATTATCCTCCTCTACAAAAATAAAAATATTCGGATCATTTTTCACTTCTTTCAGAAGAGATTCCACGTCTTTTTCCGCCATCCAACCACACAAAATGTAAAAGTCCTCATGCTGATCTTCTACACAAGCCGCAACCTTTCGGACATCGAAGTTCTCACAGAGCATCTCAAGCCGGTTTCTCGCCTCCAAAAGACGTCCGGCCTTCTTTGCCAGCGTCAGCTTGATCTCGTCATCAATCCCATTAATCTTTGCTGTGATCTCCTCAATCTCTCGCTCCAGCTTCTGGTAGGCTTCCTCTGTATTTCCCTGATATTCATCCGGCAGATAAATCCGTTCAAAATGCAGCGACTGGAAGATCGAATCGGTCTTGTCGGCTGCCTTATTCGCTACAAAATACACTCCGTATACATAGCTGTCATCTTTCCCGCCTTCAATGAACAATGCATCCATGTCACTGTACACATATTTTTCAAGGCGATGGTAATAATCCACCGGAACCCTTCCGAACCGAAACTTAATATAGCGGAACTGAAGAACATTGTGCAGGTTAAAATTCAACGGACGGAACGGTGCAAGTGCAAGCAGACGTTCTCTTAACATCTCCCGCTCTACCTTCCAGTCATTTTCCTTTGCACGCAGTTCCATATAATCATGATTCGCATCGCGCACTGTGTGGAATATCTCCTCAATGGAAAGTTCCGGTGTATCTTCCGGCTTCTGATCCTTGACATACAAGGCGAGCTGTTTCGCCTTTTCCAATGCTTCCCGGTATGGATTGATCTCCACAAACGGCTGAAGATTCTCTGTAGTTTTCAACTCAGAAAGCGCATTTTCCAGTTGAATCTCATATTTGGAAAGATACTGGTCAGTTACACGGTCGATGTCATTTTTCGGTCCTGTAATACTTATGAACTTCATCTTTACTATCATTTCTGTATAACACCCCCTGTATAATCTAATGTTTCTTTCGGCGTCAATCCATAACGGATACATTCTAATGTACTGGTCAATCGCTTAATCTCCTCTTCTTTTAAGAAAAGGTATGTGTTAATTGAAGCAATGGAATATGGATTCCGTCTTTCATCCACCGTATATAACCGTTGGATACATTCAAAATAGACTCTTTCTATCGTATGATGATCATCGAAATCATATCTTTTTACATAATATGTGCTGGCAACATGCGCGATGAACTCCTCCACCGAAGCAGTCTCCACCAGCTCTTTCATCGTATCCCGATGAATCTTGAAATGAATCGGGATGATCATCGAATAAATATCTGCCGGCTGCATCTTAAAATATTTCTTTGCGCGGTAGATCCACTGAAGATTCAGAAGGTCGATCTTAGAACCAATATCTCTTGTAAAGATCTCTAATTCACTTTTCTTTAAGACCTTTTTCTTCTCCTTCCACAGCGTTGTGTAGTAATACAGATCCAGTGCCAGATCATAATCAAACAGTGTGGACGCATTGGAATCTCTAAGCTTTCTGAGCGGTTCATAATACTCAGTTCCTTGCAAATTGTCCACGAACTCCTCAATCGTTCTGGAAGTAATCAGTTTTTCAATAGAAATCTGTGAATATCTGTCAAAAAAAGTTCGCTTATAATTCAAATCAAACGGCTGTTCATAATGATTGAAAATAATCCGCAGACAATAATTGATCAGATCGACTTCATACCTCTTCAGATATAGTTTCAAAAACTTCCGTACTTCTATTCCCGAAAAACGGTACAGTCTTGAATAATCATCATAGAGTGACTGAACTAATATTTTCTCTACGTCTCCGCGGTGAAGTTTGTTCTCATCAATCTGGGTAAAATCATCTGCATATGCCGAGTGTTTCTTCAAATAAGCGACTACTTCTGGTACATTGTGGAGCGCTGATATTTCCTCAAAATCTTTCTCAGACAAGAGTCTCGATCTCATAGCACGTATCTTTGTAGTGATCCCACTATATACAAGCAAATTTCCCATGTCTTATACCTCAGTTATACGTTTTATAATCTCCTGCGCATACCGCTCATGCTCCAACTCATATTCTCTCTTGTATGCATTGATCGTTTTTGCACTTTCTTCTCTGAGCCGTTCCAGCTCGGAGTCCATGCTGCCCTGCATACCGGCACGTATTTCACTTAGTTTCTTTTCTGTATCCGCAGCGAGTTCCCGGTCAAACTTGTCCGTTTTTTCCTTCATCTGCTCATCAAGTATATGCTTCTGTTCCTCTGCATGCTGCACGATCAACTCTGCTGCAGATTCTACTTCTGACAGTTTACTAATAATCGAATCCATACTCTGCCTCCCTTTCCTTATTTTATCTATTGTATTATCATACTCTCATTTTCGAAAATATCCATCGGGAAATTTAACAAATTTATTTTTTACATAAAATTTCTTTTGTATAATTTCACACTTCCACTGATGCGATTTTCTTTGCTTTTTCACACAAAAATGGTATAATAAAATCCGATTTGAAACAGAAGGAGAAACGATATCTATGAGACTTAGAAATATACCGCATGCAGATGACGTGATTTTAGCACATGCTGCTGCGATCAAAAATGAGACAGAACAGAAGGGAAACTGGCATACACTTTTCGGAAACAACCACCCGATCCACATCGAGATCGGTATGGGAAAAGGACAGTTCCTGCTTACCCTCGCAAAGAAATATCCAACGATCAACTACATCGGGATTGAGCGCTACTCCAGTGTTCTTCTGCGCGCTCTTGAAAAGCTCGACTCCGAGGAGTACGAAGGACTGACGAACATCCGCTTTATCTGCATGGATGCTGCAGATATCTCTGAGGTATTTGAAAAAGGAGAAGTGGAAAAGATCTATCTGAATTTCTCAGATCCATGGCCGAAAGCACGCCATGCAAGAAGAAGACTGACTTCCAAAGAATTTTTTGCCCGCTACGATCGTGTGCTGGCAGCCGACGGCACAGTAGAATTTAAGACAGACAACCGTCCGCTCTTTGACTTCTCTTTGGAACAAGTGACCGAAGCAGGGTGGACATTGAATGCTCACACTTTCGACCTTCACCATGATCCTGTCATGAATGAAGGAAATGTAATGACGGAATATGAACAGAAATTCTCATCCATGGGCAACCCGATCCACAAACTGATCGCATCACGCAGTTCTTTCCAATGCATATAGTAAGAAGAAAAGGAGTCTTTTTATGAAATGCTGTAACCGTATGAAATGTAAGATGAACTGTTATCTGTATGACAAGCCATTTCTAAAGAAAAAGCTCTGCTCGATCCGCAGATCCTGGGTGGAAGTATATCACATTTTAAATGCAAAATGCAGATGTCCCGGAGGTGATCCACATGGCTGCTGCTCTGGAAAATGATTTTTTCCATTCCTATATTTTCAAAGAAAAACAGCCTGTACTTGTCGTCTTTTTTGCGACATGGTGCCCCAAATGCAATATGATGCTTCCTCTTGTCGATGAGATTGAGAACGACTTTGCCAAAGACCTGAAAGTAATCCGGATTGATACAGAAAAATATGAAAAACTGACAAAGGAATGCGGGATCGAAATCGTACCCACATTCCTTCTTTTTTCCCACGGAGAAGCGCTCGGTATGATGAGCGGGATTCTTTCCAGACAAGTCTTAAAAAAACGTATTCTGGAGATGCTCTCCTATACCCGTTCTTAACCTATTAAAATTCAAATACTGCCACACCATATGGTGGAAGATCGTAGCCGATGGAATACGGTCTTCCATCGCATTCCTGTTTCTTCGGTTTATAGATCACCGGACGTTCTGCACCGGTTCCCCCATACTGCTTCTCATCACTGTTTAACACTAATCTCAGCTGTTTTCTTCTTGATACTCCCACGCGGTAATCTGGTCTTGCCACCGGTGTGAAATTACATACAAACAGCAAATTCTTTTTATCGTCTTTCGAATGTCTGATAAAGCTGAAAATACTTCGCTCCCTGTCATCTGCATTGATCCACTCAAACCCTTCCGGCATAACATCACATTCATACAATGCTTTGTTCTTCTTATAGAGATGGAGCAAATCTCTTGTAAATGCCTGCATCTGCCTGTGCTCTTCCTCCGCAAGCAGGTACCAGTCCAGCTCTCTCTCTTCACTCCACTCCCGCAGCTGTGCAAAGTCTTGTCCCATAAACAATAGCTTCTTGCCGGAATGTCCCATCATAAATGCATATCCCGCTTTCAAGTTTGCAAACTTGTCAAAGCCAAGTCCCGGCATTTTATTGATCATAGAACATTTCAAATGAACAACTTCATCATGAGAAAGGACAAGTACATATTTCTCACTGTAAGCATAGCTCATCGCAAACGTCATCTGGTTGTGGCACCCTTTTCTAAAGTACGGATCCAACTTCATATATTCTGTAAAATCATGCATCCAACCCATATTCCACTTCAAGCTGAATCCAAGACCATCATACTCGGGCTCTGCAGTCACTTTCGGCCATGCTGTCGACTCTTCTGCAATCATCATCGTCCCTTGATTCCTTCCAAGCACAACGGAATTTAAGTGCTTGAAAAATTCTATCGCCTCCAGGTTCTGATTTCCACCATATTTATTGGCAATCCACTGTCCATCTTCCTTTCCATAGTCCAGGTAAAGCATCGAGGCAACCGCATCCACTCTAAGCCCATCCACATGGAACTTTTCCACCCAGAACAGTGCATTGGCAATCAGAAAGTTCTTTACCTCTGCCTTGCCATAATCAAAAATCTTCGTACCCCAGTCCGGATGTTCTCCCTGCTTGGGATCTGCATATTCAAACAATGGTGCCCCATCAAAATTTACGAGGCCATGTGCATCTTTCGGAAAATGTGCCGGAACCCAGTCGAGGATTACCCCAATCTTATTCCTGTGGAAATAATTGATCATATACGCAAAATCTTCCGGTGTTCCATAGCGGGAAGTCGGTGCGTAATACCCGGTCACCTGATATCCCCAGGATCCATCATATGGATACTCTGCAATCCCCATCAGTTCAATATGTGTATATCCCATCTCTTTTATGTAGGCGGCAGCCTCGTGGGCAAATTCCCGGTAAGTATAAAATCCATCTTCCTCTTCCCTCGGATGACGCTTCCAGGAACCGATATGTGCCTCATAAATCGACACCGGTTCATGATTGTGATCCCAGGTTTCTCTGTCCTTCATCCACTTACTGTCTGTCCACTTCAAATCTTCGATATCCACAATTCTGGAAGCGGTACCTGGTCTTACTTCCGCATAATTTGCAAATGGATCTGCCTTGTATAAATACTCTCCTTCTTGTGTCCGAATGCAGAACTTATACAGCATCCCTTCTTTTGCTTCCGGCACAAAACAGTCATAAATTCCAAGAGGTTCGTGTCGCTTCATCGGACTGGCTGTTCGATCCCACTGATTAAACTCACCAATGACAGATATCTCCTGTGCATGGGGTGCCCATACTGCAAAATAGATTCCTTCTTTCTTTCCCTTCTTTGCTTTGTGCGCACCTAGCTTTTTATAAATTTCATAATGTGTACCCTGTCCAAACAGATATTGATCCAGCTCTCCTATTTCATACGACATTTTCGTATTCTTTTTCATTGCTTTTCCCATATCATTCACCTTTCCAGTCCATTTACTGATATTTCTTTCATTATACTTTAGACCCATACAAAAAGAAAGAGTTTTGACAATTTTTCACCTTGTCAAAACTCTTTTTTTGTAATTTTTCTCCAAAAATTTTCTCTTTTTTTCTTGAAAAATTACCTTTTTCTTTTGTATCCAGACTCTTTCCCGTCTTATATATTGAAATCTTTCTCAGACAAGATCACGCGGTCTGCGTCATCTCTTCCTTTTCCTAACACTCTCTTGACGATTTTCTTGACATTTGTCTTCTGCACATGTTCAATCGCCTCGTCCATGATCTCTTTGACTTCCGCTACTGTCACAACATGATCCTCTCTCTGGAGCATATCGATCCGGCTGTACAGTGCGAGAATACCTACTTCATCAATCTTGAATCCATTTTCCTTTGCATATGTCTGACCAAATGTAACAAGCTCATCATTGATAAAGATCGGCACTTCCAGACGAGAGGTGAATTTTCTTCTGAATTCTTTATTAGAAGATAACAGACGATCCAAAGGCTTTCTCTGCTCCTCCAAAACAATCAGAAGCTCTCCGGTATCTCTCTCCATAGCCTTATTCAACCGCTGAACTGTCTTTTCATTCATTCTTCCGGCCTTCTCAATGATCAGAGCGCCTCCATATAACTTCGATACGATCTCTTTGATCTTTTTCTTATTCAGAGAATCTCCGGTAATAATCGCTACTTTTCCCTGCTTTAATTTTCTCTGTTTCTGAATTGCTTTTACCACATCCACAGCCAGAACCGTCTTACCGGAACCTTTTCGCCCAATGATCAGCAAGTTTCCTGTCTTTGACGTTCCCTGTCGATTCGTACACTGCTTATCCTGCTCTAAAACATCTACCAGCTGTTCGCTCATTCCTCTTACTGGTACAAAATAAGAGAATAATTTCTTCTGCTCTTCTGTCAATCCGGCACGAAGTCCCACTTCACTCTGTGCTTCCAGATCATATTTTGCCTGAACAGTAAATCCGGTTGTTCCCTGTCCAAAAGTTCCCGTAGCTCCCAGTGCATTTGCAATCTCATCTACTGGAATCTTTCCTGTCTTACCAGTTGCTGCCGCTTTTGCCACTTCAATTCTCGAAAGAGGGATCGTCTCATTCAGAAGGTCAAAATCATCGTCGTCCTCCTCTGATTCCTTTCTCCCTCTTTCAAAAGCTGCTATTTCCTCTTCAAAGTCACGGATATCATATCCATCTTCTACTTCTTCAAAATCATTCGGATCAAAGCTGTCTTCGTCATCGTCTTCCGGATCCATCTCTTCTTGTCCTTCCGACAGATCTCTCGAAATTTCTTCCTCTTCGTACAGTTCTGTCTCCTCATGTACTTCCGATTCTTCCGACAGCACCTGAGCAGCATCCTCTTCCGACATCTCTTCAAAAATACTCTCCGGTTCCTCGATCACTTCCTCCTCAGATTCTTCGATCACCTCCACCGGATCTTCTGTCATCGCCTCCATCTCCTGTTCATCCCATTCAGGAATGTCCAGTTCTTCAAACTCTTCGAGTTCCTCATCAATCTCATCATCAAAACATTCTTCAAAATCTTCTTCTGCAAATGTCTGCTCTTCAATTGGTTCCTCGATGACTTCCGGTTCCGCTTCCTCTTCCATAGGCTCTGAAGCAGATGCTTCCTCTAAAGCTTCATCCTCTTTCTTTCCTTCCAGCTCTTCCATCAGTCGGCGGACATCCTCCGGAGTTGCTGCTTCCGGTTCGGACTTCAGTTCCACAATCTCCTTATCTGCCTCTGCTTCCTGACGTTTCTGCTCGATGACTTCCATGACTTCTTTCTGCTTTTCTTCCCAGCTTGCAAGGATTTCTTCAATCTTCATCTGACCTGTCACTTGCTTTTGAAGCTGTGGTTCCTTTATTGCTTCCTTCACTTCTCCAGTCGGAATCGTTGCAGTAGACGTATCCAACTGGTTCTCTCTTAATTTCTGAACAAACTTCTGGCTCGGCGTCATCGGTCCGCCAGGTTTCTGATCGTATTTCTCCTGCTGTAAAGGTGTCAAAGGCTTATACTTCATCTTCAGTTCCATGGCCTGATACACATATTTCCCTTCACTGAACCAAAGAATCAGATCATCGCACTCTTCCAGACATTCCGTGATCATCCCTGCCTCATCATACAATTTTGCAAGCTCATACGCCCACTTCTCTATATATTCTGCTTTCTTAAATTCTTCCAGTACTTCAATCTGCTGTGTAATTGGAGCATTCTGTGCTTTCAGAATCTTATAACGTAAAATATACTGGTTCGGATCTTTCGGTGCGACTGATACAAATTCCTCATAGCAGTCCATCGCTTCCGATGGCTCTCCCAGCTTGAGAGCTAAAATTCCAAGCCGGTATATAATCTTTCTACTTCCCGGGGTGCGATCATATGCGATGAATAGGACATCGCGGCTTTTTTCATACTTTTCATTCTGCTCGTAAATCTCACTTACAGAACAGAGCATAGACGCATTCTTTACTTTACGCCAATCAATCGTATCTGCAATCTCCATCGCCTTCCCATATGCTTTTTGTTCCATATACTCGAGCATCTGCTCTGTCTTTACCCGATATTCATATTTATCCAATACAATCACCTCATCTATTATAATTTACTTCCCATTCTTATATTTGCTTACTCCAATACTATCATAGTTTATCACACCAACTCCATTCTGTCAAAAAAATAGCCATTATAATTTTCTTTGAAATTATAATGGCTATCTAAATCTTATCCTTATCCATTCTATTTATTCTCAGCGGAGAAGCTAACACTTTCTGTTCCTGCCGGCCTTCATTCTTTTCATAATCAACCTTTAATTGATTTCGATTTTTCTTAAGGTCTCCGATTTCCAAATCTTCGATACCATTTCTCGTTCGTTTTTTATAATCAGATTGCTTTCCTCCTTCAAATCATTTCATATCAATACCCTTTTCGCTACTCATATAAAATTAATTCTCTCTGTACCGATTATATATTGTTTCTGATTTTTTATTAGATGTTTCTTTACACATCCTCTAAACTCTCCGAACTTCTGTGGTCTATTTTCTTTATTCAATATGTTCTGCAATTCTAAATCATATGGTAGCTTTTCTTTCTCCGATTACTTTCTTCATTATTTTTTCATCATCGAACTATCTATGATAAAGGCCGTTCTCGCAGGAACTTTTATTTGCCCGACCACTCACATATTGAATTGTAAACGATGTCATATCCAATGGTAACAGCCTCCTTCCGATCATCTATCCTCTGAAATCTCTTTAAGTCTTCATAAATCAAAA
>ENA-ORUL01002355-ORUL01002355.1-human-gut-metagenome-genome-assembly--contig:-NODE-2355-length-10868-cov-3.908074_pt1 | contig 10868 bp, 9 predicted proteins | sample MGYA00242084_ERZ509219 | MGnify/ENA primary metagenome ERZ509219 (study PRJEB26280, sample SAMEA2338792) | human gut metagenome | biome: human gut; feature: human-associated habitat; material: faeces...
GCGGGGTACCCCTGCCTCTTCGTAAATGCATGCCGCTTCCGACGCCCCGCCGGAAGCGGCATGAACCGTATCCGGGACCCTCCCGCAACCCCATGCAGGAACCATGATAGACATTCTGAATCTGACGTATCCCGAACTGGAAACCTTCATCGTCGAGGAACTCGGACAGCCGCGTTTCCGGGCCGCGCAGGTCTGGCAATGGCTGTGGCAGAAACACGCCACGTCCTTTGAGGCCATGACCGACGTTTCCAAGCAACTGCGCGCCAAACTTGCGGAAGTGGCGGAAATCGTCCTCCCTGAGGTCGTGACCGTGCAGACCTCCTCGGACGGCACGGAAAAGCTCCTGCTGCGCCTGCGCGACGGCGCGCTGGTGGAGACGGTCATCCTGCCGAGCACGGGTCAGGACGGCTCCGTCCGCATCGCCCAGTGCGTGTCATCGCAAATCGGCTGTCCGATGGGCTGCCCGCTGACTGTAAAAATGGAACATGGGGAAGTCGTAAGCGTTACGGGAAATACCTGTAAGCGCGGTGATATCTATGCGAGAAAAGAAGTAACAAATCCGACCAGGATCGTGACCTCCACCGTAAGAGTCACCGGAGGAAGCGAAGCGATGGTTTCTGTAAAGACGAAAGAAGATATTCCGAAAGGAAAAATATTTGACTGTGTCAAAGCATTGAAAAATGTTGAGGTTGCTGCCCCGGTGCACATCGGGGATGTGCTTGTGAAAAATGTTGCAGGGACAGGTGTGGATGTGATCGCAACGAAAAATGTGGAGTAAGTTATAGATTACATGCGGTGTGAATAAATTTTAAACATCCGGGGCAAAACAGATATCTTTGAGTATCCGTTTCGCCCCGGATGTTTTTGCAATCATTTTATGGTCAGCTTTTTATTTGCTATAAAATACTGATGTAGGATTGGATACATAAACGGTTGTGGAACAATTTTTCTTTCCGACTTTGCAGACCGGCTTGACACTGATGTAATACATGGTATTTTTTTTCAACTTTTTCTTTTTAAATTTTTTCAGGGTGTAGCTGGTGTTTTTACTTTTAACGGTGTCTACTTTCGTAAAAGTTTTCGTATCGTAGCTTGTGGAAACGTATATTTCATATGCGGAAGCACCGGAAACTTTTGACCAGTTGATCTTTATTCCTGAGCCGGACTGTTTTGCAGTAATCTTTTTAGGCGAGGTGCCAAAAGTAATGACGGTACTCCATGGACTGTAAACTTTTTGCTTAGTGCCTGCAAGTGTGACATAGGAACGGACTCTTGCTGAATAAAAAGTGCCTGCTTTGATTTTTTTTGAATTGGTATATGTTCCAAGGTAACTGTAAAATTTTGTTTCGTTTACAATCGGTTTTTTAAATTTTTTGGAATCAGAAACTTTTGTTATCTGCAACTGAAATGCTTTGGCACCATTAATGCCTTTCCATTCAAAGCTGGCATCTCCGGGATAAGCAGTTGTCACTTTAAAATCACGTATTTTCTTTGGAAGTGTTGTGGCGTAGGTTTCTGTGTAAGTATTAGAAACAGCCGTAAAGTCAGAATTGCTGTTTAAGGCATAAACGCAGATTGCATAAGAGCCATCTTCTTTTAAGTTTTTAATCGTACAGGAATTTGTACTTGTGGTAAGTTCCTTGGAAAGATCGGAAAGACCACTTGGATAATATACAACTTTATATCCGGATGCACCGGAAACGGCTGCCCATTTAAAGGACAGGGATGCAGCGGTTGCTTTGGTTCCTATAATTTTTGATGTTTTATCGCTGATCCGTGCAACAACTTTTAAGGTGTCAGACCAGTTTCCAATATCACAGAGATTTTTATCGTCCATATAGGCATAGTCGTAAGGAGCTGTGTAGGCGCAGACACGCGCATAAAAAACAGATTTGCCGGACGGAGCATGTATTTTCGCAGTCGGTTCGTAATAGGAACCTTCATCCTTCCAGGTGATTTTGTCCTCGCTTGTTTCAAGACGATAATAGATGGTCTGGTCACCTGACGAAACCGCATCCCAGGTAATGGTAATATCTGGATTTTCGTAAGGCTCAATATCTGTTTCTTTTAAATTTGTAACAGTTGCAGTCTTTGCTTCGACATTTACATTTGCCAAAATAAGCAGAATAAATGCAAAAGTAAAAGCCAGTGCAAACTTCAATAAGGTTGTTACATAAGATTTTGTTTTCATAAACTCTCCATTCCTGCGCACGCTGCGCAAATACTCCTGTCAGATAGACAGGGACTAAACTGTTTTTAGTGTAGCATATTTTGATGATGAAAGGAATGGAGAAAAATATATTAATTTGCAGTGATCGCTTCTCGAATGGCAAGCAAAAAAAGTAGAGTGGATCAGCCGCTTGACTTTTTACACATTCCATGCTAGATTGAAAATAATCGTAAGAAATAAAACACCATGAAAAAGAGAGTACATCTGTTGGAACTTTACAGAGAAGTTTCTATATTTCCGGAAAAGGTGTTGTGAGTCAGGTATTTTAATAAGAAAACCTGTATCACAGAAACTGAAATACCGAATCGGAATAAGGCTGAGAGGAAACGGGCGGATATAGATGGAAGATGGCTTTGGAGTGGCAGGACTGAACTGTTTAAAATTGACAGATAAGTTCCGACAGGTCCGCCTGTTACAGCGGGAGATATTACAGCAGATGAGCATCGGTACAGTATGTATCCGGGCAGTCCGTGAGATATCGAAATGAGGCTGGCATTTTGTGCCGGTAAATGGGAGTGGTACCACGGGATAACATCTCGTCTTCTTTTTAGAGGACGGGATTTTTTTTATTTATAAGATGAAATAACCCACAGTATCAACAAGCAAATCATTAAGAAAGAAGGAAATACACATGAGCAGCAAAGGAAAATTTTATATGACAACAGCGATTGCCTACACATCCGGCAAGCCGCACATTGGAAATACCTACGAGATCGTACTTGCAGATGCGATCGCAAGATTCCGCCGTCAGGAAGGTTATGATGTTTACTTCCAGACCGGAACGGACGAACATGGTCAGAAGATCCAGGAGAAGGCCGAGAAGGCCGGGATCACTCCGAAAGAGTATGTGGACAATGTAGCCGGAGAGGTAAAACGCATCTGGGATCTGATGAACACTTCCTATGATAATTTTGTCCGTACAACCGATGAAGACCATGAGAAACAGGTAAAAAAGATCTTCAAAAAATTATACGATAAAGGTGACATCTACAAAGGTTCCTACGAGGGACTTTACTGTACTCCGTGTGAATCTTTCTGGACAGAGTCACAGCTTGTGGATGGAAAATGCCCGGACTGCGGACGTGAGGTCCAGCCGGCAAAAGAGGAGGCATATTTCTTTAAAATGAGCAAATATGCTGACAAACTCATCAACTACATCAATGAGCATCCGGAATTTATCCAGCCGGTTTCCAGAAAAAATGAGATGATGAACAACTTCTTACTTCCGGGATTACAGGATCTGTGCGTTTCCAGAACATCATTTTCCTGGGGCATTCCGGTAGATTTCGATCCGAAACATGTCGTTTATGTGTGGCTGGACGCTCTGACCAACTATATCACCAAGATTGGATACGATGCAGACGGCAATTCCAGTGATCTGTTCAACAAGAACTGGCCTGCAGACTTACATCTGATCGGAAAAGACATCATCCGTTTCCATACGATCTACTGGCCGATCTTTTTGATGGCACTGGATCTGCCGCTGCCAAAACAGGTGTTTGGTCATCCGTGGCTTTTACAGGGCGGCGAGAAGATGAGCAAGTCTAAAGGAAACGTGATCTACGCAGATGATATGGCTGATTTATTCGGCGTGGATGCAACACGTTACTTTGTATTACACGAGATGCCGTTTGAAAATGACGGAATCATTACCTGGGATCTTGTCATCGAGCGTTACAACTCTGACCTTGCTAATATCCTTGGAAACCTTGTAAACCGTACCATTTCCATGAGCAATAAATATTTTGACGGTGTGGTAAAGAGCACAGGTGTGACAGAGGAAGTTGATGCAGACTTAAAGGCAGTTGTGACATCTGCGAGAGATAAAGTTGCAGAGAAGATGAAAAATCTGCGTGTTGCAGATGCAATCACAGAGGTATTTAACTTATTCCGCCGCTGCAACAAATACATTGATGAGACTGCACCGTGGGTACTTGCAAAGGACGAGGCAGCAAAAGACCGGCTGGCAGAAGTACTTTATAATCTGGTAGAGTCCATCACGATCGGAGCATGTCTGTTAAAGAGCTTCTTACCGGAGACAGCAGACCGTATCTTAGCGCAGCTGAATGCAGGTATGCGTGAATATGATGATCTGGACAAATTCGGACTTTATGAGAATGGAAATAAAGTGACAGACAAACCGGAGATCCTTTTTGCACGTCTGGATGCAAAAGAGATCATGCCAAAGATCGATGCGATCCGTGAAGCACAGAAAGCAGAGTTTGAGGCAGAGCAGAAGACGCTTGGCGAGCTGCCGGAGACTACAGAGGAATCAGGCGAAGCAATCGATATCGAGGCAAAACCGGAGATCGAATATGATGATTTTATGAAAATGCAGTTCCAGGTCGGAGAGATCATTTCCTGTGAAGCAGTGCCGAAGTCAAAGAAATTATTATGTTCCCAGGTAAAAATCGGAAGTCAGGTAAAACAGATCGTTTCCGGTATCCGCAAATACTATACACCGGAAGAGATGGTCGGCAAAAAAGTAATGGTACTTGTGAACTTAAAACCTGCAAAACTTGCCGGAGTTTTATCTGAGGGAATGCTCTTATGTGCAGAAGATGCAGAGGGTAATCTTGCACTGATGACACCGGAAAAAGCAATGCCGAGCGGAGCTGAGATCTGCTAGTACATCGGGGAACAAAAGAGTGAAAGAAAAAATACAAAAGGTATTCAGGCAAAATATTCCATTTGTGGTGGTGTTTGTGACGGCGCTCATCTGGCATCTGGTCATTAAAATTTCTGCGGGGGATGATGTTGTCTATTTTCAGACTCTGATGGATGGAAGAAGTATCTGGGAAATCTTAGCACACCGCTATGCGACATGGTCTTCAAGAATGGCAATCGAATTTGTACTTATCCCGTTGGTACAGGTTCCATGGCTGTGGAAGATACTGGATATTATTGTTTTTACATTGATTCCTGTATTATTATACCGCTTATTATTCTTGAATCCGGAAAAATATCTGGATATGGAATGTAACATAAATAAAACGGCAGGTAAATGGCTTGTCTGTGCATTTATGCTGCTTTATCCATTTTCTGATATGGTGTCAGCAGGCTGGATCGCGACAACGGTCAATTATCTGTGGCCGCTTCTTGGGTTATTATACATTGCCCTGCTTTTACAGAAACTGGCACAGAAAGGACATGTACACTGGTATGAAGGTGCAGGCGGTGTGGTTTCCTGCATTTTTTGCAGCAGTCAGGAGCAGGTTGCTGCAATTTTGCTGGTGCTGCTGTTTCTTGCCATGGTTTATAGCTGGCGCAGAAAGAAGTCTGGAAGTCTGTGGATCTACGGATATGCAGTCATTGATGTGATCTCGCTTTTTACGATTCTGCGCTGCCCGGGAAACGGTATTCGCAGTATGCAGGAAGTGGAAGGACGTATGCCGGAATTTGCATACTTTTCCGTTTGGGAAAAAATATATATGGGGGCTGCAAATATAGAACGCATTTTTGTTGCGCAGGTCAACAGTATTTTCCTGATCGTCTCGGCCGTGCTTGCCGTATTGGTCGGACTGAAAACAAAAAATTTGATAAAAACGCTGCTGTCATCTGTTCCGGTATTTTGTATCCTTGGATATGCACTGATCCGCACCGGGCATCCGTGGTATGAAAAAATATTTATCATACCAAAGCAGACAGCGGAATGGAATTTTAAAGATCCTGCGAACTGGTTCCCGGTGATATTTTTGATCGTGACGGTGGCAGGAATGTCCTATGCACTGTTTTGCCTGATGAGAGAAAAGCTGGAAACGTATTTCTATACGATTGCCATACTTGGTGTCGGGCTTGCATCCGGTATTGTCATGGGTTTTTCGCCGACGATCTATGCATCGGCGGACCGGCCGTATATTTACCTGTATTTTATTCTGATGGCGGTCTGTCTTTTCTGTATCAGACAGATGCGCGGGCAGATCAGAAAAGAAGTGCCGGTACTGGTCTTAAATATGTCTGCAGTAATATTGGGATTGTTTTGTATGGTTAACATTGCGGAAACGCTCTGGATGTGTCATATCATGTAAATTGAAGGTAATTATTTTGTGCAGTTTTGCCGATGTTAAAGATATATGAATGGATTCATTTTTCATGACAGGCACGCGCAAAGCGGGTAAAAAATATTATGTGATCCCTGTCATGACGTCAGGGAGGAATATGAGTTATGGGAGTTTCGGTGAACAGTGCCGGGAGCACCACGGGGGCAGTGGCAATGGCTGGAACATTGACTATTAAAAATGCAAATAAGGATTCGCGTGCGCGTATTGAGTATGTCTGTGGAAAGAGCAAAAGCAGCGGCACAAAGAAAAAACTGAATTATAACTATAAGGAAGTTTCCAATCAGCTTTTGCGTGCAAAGAAACCGCAGGGGGCAGCAAATGCGCTGACGAAGGCAAAAAGCAGGCTTGCCACTTTGCAGCGGTATGCCGCAACGGGAGAATACGACAGCAAGGAAATATCTGCAGCAGTTGCACATGCAAGACGGATGGTAGAGTGTGCGCAGCTTAAAGTGCGTCATTTGAAACAGGAAGAGATAGAAAATAGAAAATATAAAAGCGAAAACAAGTCTGAGGTGACGCAGAAGAAAGGTGAGATCAAGCGCCGTGCAGCAAATAAAGAACGCGAGTTAAAGGAAAAAATTGCAATCGAAGAGATCCAGAACGTACAGAAAGAAAAGGCAAAAAGGATCGAGATACGGCAGAAGCGTAACAGCCACAGACGTCAGGAGCAAAGCAAGATCAGTGAAGCGGATATGAAATACATCAAAGACCAGATGGGAAACCGCAATACGTCTGATATATCGCCGGATTCCGGTGTGATCGTGAGTCTGTCTGCCGAATCCACAAATTTACAGCTGACGGAGGCACAGATTAAGATGCAGGCGCAGCAGGATGCAGAGCTAGAGACAGATCAGACAATGAGCGGTGATACCGATACATTGTCGCAGGGCACATCCGTTGCTTATACAGGTGCTTCGGCGCAAACTGCACCTGCAGCAGGACAGAGTCCGGTAGAGAATATTAATATTTCCATTTAATAAAAAAACGATACTCAATTAAAAAATAAGACATTTTATAAAACCTTTCGTCCTTTTATGATAAAGATAAAAAGATGGGAGGTTTTTTTATGTCGAAAAAAAGAAAACTGCATCAGATAAAAATCGTTGTACCGCACAGCTCGATCCGACTGCAGTTAATAACGGGATTTTTAGTACCCATTATTTTTATTATCATAATAGGTGTTGTTTCGTATCAGAAATCTTATGAGGGACTTACCCAGAACTATGAAAAATCAGCGCTTACAGCCATAGATATGACTGCAGATGGCAGGATGATCAGCGTAAATAATCCGGTTGACAGTGGTCTGATAGATACAGCAGAAAGCAGCAGTTATGTAAAAGTGGATGGCAGACGTTATTATTATATGAGTGCAGAGAGTTCCGTGACAGGTGGAAAAATTGTTGTGATGGTGCCGATTGAGTACATTACCGCAGGAACGAAAGATATCCGGGATATCACGATCGCTATGATCGTTGCGGCATGCATTGCAGCCATGCTTATTGCAACCGTGATCACGGCAGGCATTACGCGCAATATCAGAAAAAGTATCGGAAGACTTGATTGTGTGGCAAACGGAGATCTTACGGTACAGGAAAAAGAGAAACGGAAAAAAGGTGGAGAGTTTGGAAAACTTTTCGAGGCATTATTTCATACCATTACAAGAATGTGATCCCTGATCATGACCGTAGCGGAAATGAAAAATGAAGTCCTGCAGTCCGGGGAATGTGTCATGGAGACAAGCGGCAAAGTCAATGAAATGGTAGAGAGTGCCGGATATACCATGGAGGCATTTGGAAACATGAGCAGCGTCATGGAGAGTATGATACAGGAACTGGATGAGATATCGGGAAAAGTGGATGAGATGAACGGTAGAAGACATGCAGTGTTAGATAAAATACGTGCAATCGGGGATTCTTCTGAACATACCGTAAGAACCACGGAGGAAATAAATCGCTTCCTTGGACAGCAGATGGAGGATTCAGAGGCTTTAAAATCCGAAGTCGTAAAGATGATGGACAGCATGAAACAGTTAGAAAATGCCATTGAAACTTTCCGGTTAAATTAAAAAGACAGATCTAAAATATATTGTAAAAGTATTGGAACTTGGCGTAAAAGGGTATATATTTAAAGCAGGATTTCAGTTGAAGGGATTGCACCGGTAATCGAGGCTGTATATGGTGGACAGAGTGTACCTGGCGGTGAGATCATTGGAAAAATCCCGGTACTCATGCAGGTAAATAAAGGAGAAATATAATTATGATATTTGAAACACATGCACACTATGATGATGAACGGTTTGAGGAGGACAGGGATGCGCTGATCACATCTATGCCAGGGCGTGGTGTAGGAACGATTATCAATGTCGGTGCCTCAATCGAATCTACCAAAACAACGCTTGCACTGTCGGAGAAGTATCCGTTTGTCTATGCAGCAGTCGGTGTACATCCGAGCGATATCAGTGGCCTGAATGAGGAAACATTTGCATGGCTGAAAGAGCAGACCAAAAAAGAAAAAGTAGCTGCGGTCGGAGAGATCGGGCTGGATTATTACTGGGATAAAGAACCGGAAGTACAAAAACAGCAGAGATACTGGTTTGCGGAACAGATGAAAATGGCAAGAGAAGCGTCACTTCCTGTCATCATCCATTCCAGAGATGCGGCAGCGGATACTATGGAAGTGATGAAATCAGTACATGCGGAGGAGATACCGGGAGTGATCCACTGTTATTCTTATTCGAAAGAGATGGCACAGGAATTTATAAAAATGGGATATTATATCGGTGTCGGTGGTGTTGTGACTTTTAAAAATGCGAAAAAGTTAAAGGAGACCGTACAGGAGATCCCGCTTGATCGGATCCTTCTTGAGACGGACTGTCCGTATATGGCGCCGGAGCCGCACCGCGGGGAGCGAAACGATTCTTCATACATCCCGTTTGTGATTAAAAAGATCGCAGAATTAAGAGGGATCACGCCGGAGGAAGTAGAACAGGCGACGAGGGTAAATGCGGAAAGGCTGTTTCGTAATAAGGATATTATTTACAAAAAAGAATAGTTTGGTTATAATATATATAAGATAGTAAAGAGATGCTCTGTTCAATTGGAACAGGGCTTTATTTTTTTGCAAGTTCCGGTGTATCACTCCAGAAGCGCTTCGGAATGTTCTGTGCCTGAAGTTTTGGATTGATCCGTGCCTGGATCGCAATCTGGTCAAAAAAGGCCAGCCACAGTTTCCGATACGCAGACTCTTTTTCGGAGGTACGTTTTAAAAGGTCCTGATCTATGCCGGAGGCATCCACCAGCATGAAGTTCTTGCCGGCGGCATGGACTGCGGCAAGCTGCCGGTTCTCATCATATATCATAAAATTCTCCTGTGGGAGACGATCGGTGAAGTGCTCTGCTAATATCGGCAGGGCATTATTTTTTGGATGGATCGTGGAGAATAAAACACCATTTTCCAGTTCCGAAAAACGAAGAAAGCCGAGCAGGTGATGCGCTTCGTTTGCGGTAGCGCGCGACAATGTAAACAGGCGGTGGACATAAGGATTGGAGAGATCATGGATGGCGCGTGCTCCGGCGGCTGTATTCAGACCAAGTACAAGAGTGTGGTAAATAGCGTCGGCTTTGTCTAAGTCATTCTTTTTCGCGGGAACAATGGAGAGGATCGCATTTAAAATGGCATCGTAAAATTCACTGCCAAGCCTGCACTGGATGGTACGGGCGACTTTATCTGATTTTTCTGTGGAAGTTTCCACATGGATATACTCATAAAACAGTTGATAATTGTCCGGCTCATGGCAGACAACGTGGATATCTTCGTGCGAGCAGGCATGCGGGTATATGCGGGAAGAAGTGTCAGTCGCTGTGCTGCCGGCTGGATATTTTTTATTTTGATTTACTTTAAAATCCCACGCATCATAAATGCCGGAAAAAATTCCGTTGGGAGAATCTTCGCAGATAAATGTGTACATATTAATCCCCATTCTTGCGCTGTTTTTCAATGAAAACAACGTTTTCATTTGCATCTCAAGTTTGTGCGTAAGCACAAATCCTGCATGTGAAAAATCTTATTTTTCACACTAATCTCCATTCAGCATCATCAGGAAAACAAACTGAGCTGCTGATATCCTGCCTCACGTATTTCGCGTGGAATCTGGGTACGGTCGGCAATCAGGCTGCGGCAGATATAATCCTCGTCTAATTTTGTGGGATACATCATGCGACCGGAACAGGTGATAAAGTACAGGGCACGTTTTAGTACGACACCGATCTTTTTCAGATCGGAAAAATCGAGTTTATTCATACGTCTTGCCTTTACGATGCGGGAGGCAGATTTTGCACCGATGCCGGGAACCCGCAAAAGGGTGTGATAATCGGCGCGGTTGATCTCAACCGGAAAATACTCCAGGTGACGGAGTGCCCAGTCACATTTTGGATCCAGATAGATATTGAAATCCGGGCGGTCTTTGGTCAGTAATTCATCTACTTTAAAATCATAATAGCGCAGCAGCCAGTCTGCCTGATAGAGGCGGTGCTCACGTAAAAGAGGCGGACCACCCGGCAGAACCGGCAGGTTTGAGT
>ENA-ORUL01002364-ORUL01002364.1-human-gut-metagenome-genome-assembly--contig:-NODE-2364-length-10824-cov-7.770731_pt1 | contig 10824 bp, 10 predicted proteins | sample MGYA00242084_ERZ509219 | MGnify/ENA primary metagenome ERZ509219 (study PRJEB26280, sample SAMEA2338792) | human gut metagenome | biome: human gut; feature: human-associated habitat; material: faeces...
AAACATACAAGTTGTATTTATCATACTATAATTCTAGCAGAAACAAAAGTTAAATTCTATTGACGGAGGGTAAAAATGATAAGAAAGATTATCAGGATTAATAAAGACAAATGCAACGGCTGTGGTGGATTGGAGATGGCAGCAAAAAAAGCACTTCAAAGCAGTGGAAAGTTCATACCATGGCAAGTTGTAACAATAAGTATTGATGAAAAAATATTAGAATTATCGAAGATATAGTATAATTAACATATCAAAAGATATGGATTCTGCTAACAGGTACGACAGTAGTTTGTCTCTCATTTTTGCAAAATACCACGGTTTACCGTTCTTTCTCACGTTTCTTTGAAGTTTTTTACGCTCTGCTATCTGCTTCTGTTTTTTCTTCCTGAATTAGAAGCCGTGTCCTTGCTTTTCGCTCTTTCTGCCGGTCACGCATCTGTTTTTCTTCCAATCAATACTTTATAAGTCCTGTATGTGTCTTATCTGTATACAGAAAAAGCCTTATAATATTACTGCAAATGATATGTCCCTCAAATATGATTTTTAGATTGACTGTTCTTTAAGGGTCTATATCATTTACAACAAATATTATAAGGCTTTATATATTTTTACAATTTCATAGCACTGCGGATGCAATTCTCAATAAATTCTTCTCCCAAATCTGTATTCAGGCTGAGATCAAAGTTTCCGGCTGCACCCCACATACGGCGAGTGTAATAGCGGTAGTTATCTGCACGGAGTTTTTCATTTTTCTGAACCGTAGCTTTGGCTTCTCCTTCGGTGATATTCTGTCTTTGTGCCACTCTTCTAATTCTACTCACAAGAGGCGCTGAAAAAAATACTTTCAGACAGTTTCCGGAATTTCTGAGAACGTAATCTGCACAACGGCCTACTATCACGCAGTTGCCCTTTTTCGCAAGATCGCGTACAACCTGGCATTCTGCCTCGAAAATTTTATCCTTCGGCGCTTCATCCTGCCTGTCTATATTCAGATACATCTGATTGACCAGATCATAGAGAAGGCTGTTTGTCATGATTTCCTCGTTTTTCTTAACGAATTCCGGTGGGTATCCGGTGGTTCCTGCTGTCATCTGAATAATCTCCGCATCATAAAAATCATATCCCAACTTTTCTGCAAGAGCCTTGCCAATATCGTGGCCACCACTTCCAAACTGTCTTCCAATGGCAATAACATTTTTTCCATAGGTTCCTGATGTCTGTTCTTTTGCTTCGTTCTCGTTTTCTGCAGATACGCTTTCCGGGAAAATCATATCTTTCAGGAATGCAAGTTTCTTACCGATGAGTCTGGCGATAAAGCCTACCAGGAGGGCAGCAATAACGGTACCTTCCCTTACACCAGCCAGACTTCCTGCAAATATGAAAGAAAGTACAGCAGCGATCACTGACATGGATACATCAAAACAGATCTTGGTTGTTCCGAAATTTGTTTTCCATGTAAGAACAATAGCACGGACAAAAGATTCTCCTGGAAGCATGACAACGTCTGCCAGAACTTCCATATATACACCTACGCCAAGGATCAGACATCCGATAAGAAGATATACAATCTTCATGATGTATGCTTCCGGATTGACCCAGGAAAAAAGAATCATAGTAAGATCGATAAAATATCCAAATATGATGGATACCGGAATCTGAAGGATGTGCTCCAATTTAAAGTTCTTTCTCAGGATGATCAGCTGAAGTACGATCAGAAAGATACTGAAAAAGATGGTAAAGTTTCCAAGTGTAAATGGAAAATTAAGACTTAATATGTAAGGAATTGATGAGATCGGGGATGTTCCCAGGTTTGCCTTCGTGATCAGGCTGACTCCCAGGGAGTTTACAAACAATCCCACCAGAAATATTAAATATCGTTTTAGTGTCTCCATTTTTTTATTTCCTCCTCATTTCATATTTTTTATCGCCGGATCATTTCATATCTGCAAGATTTCGATAGATCCGGCAAAAAATATCCATAAACTGCTTCTGCTCTTCTTCAGAAATACCATTTAATGCAGTTTTTTCTATTTTCTTAAAAGCCTCCTCCACAAGCTTCTGATTTTTCTTTCCGGATTCTGTCATAAAAATATGAAAAGTACGACGGTTTCCATTGAGCATTTTTCTTTCGATCAGGTCTTTTTCTTCCATACGGTTCAAAATGGACGTTAAAGAGCCTGCTTCGATGAGGCATCCTGCCGCAATCTCTTTCTGGCTGACACCATCGTGATCTTTCAGGTAATCCAATACTTTGGGCTGTCCCAAGGTAAGACCTGTATCTTTCAACTGTTCCATTAGTTTTTTCTGGACAGTCATATGGTTTATCATAGATAAGTAGTGAAATGAAGCATCCATTTATCATTTATCTCCTTCTTTTATCATATATAATAGTTATAATTCAAACATTTAGAATTATAACTATATTCGTGATGTATGTCAATTAGTTTTTTTCTTTTTAGTTCTACCAGTAGACAACATCTCTTCAGAAATTGGCCATTCATCATAACCTTTGGATCCACTCTTTGGATCCACTCTTTATATGCTTCCAGATCAAGCGGATCTATTTTCGTAAATGATAAAATAATTTTCCTCTTCTATTTGTTTGCAAAAAAAGCCATAAGATTTTCTTTTCAAAATCTTACAGCTTTTCTATCATGTTGCATCCCAAACATCATCTATATTTACATGTAATATCTGCACAAAATACTGTAGGTTATTTACGGGTTATTTTCTAACCGCCTATGCCCTCCAGACCGTGATTTTACTGGCTTTTTGGCGAAGCTTTCAAAGAGTGCCGTGGCATATAAATAGTATTTTTATCATTGTTCTTATAACGCCTCTTCCTTTTCCACTATTATAGCTGATCGTACTTGGCCGCACTCCCTTTTGCCTTATCTACCGGATACTTTGCTTCATTCTGCGACATCTTCATATTTATGATTTCATCTGCATCCAGTTCCAGTTTGTCTAACAGATTCTGACTATAAACCAAAACATCCGCCAATTCCTCCTTGACATGTTGCAGATCATATTCTTCATCAGACCACTGAAAGCACTCTAATAACTCTGCTGCCTCAATTACGATTGATTTTGCAAGATTTGCCGGCGAATGAAACTGATCCCAGTTTCGATCTTCTGTAAATTTTCTAATTCTGTCTATTGTTTCATACTTCATAATTAAATACTCCTTTATTTTGCTACTTCTAACAATGCTTTCTGACAAAGTGAAATTATTCAGTTCAGCATTTTTAATGTTTCATCAACACTATTTTATACATGCAGATTTTTCTGCATCTCTTCTTTAAATTCTCTTCCTTTAAACAATATCACTGCTACAAGAAACAGGAAACATATTAACGCTCCAAACATACTTACTGTTGGATTTTTCACCACTTTGCATAAGAGTAAGATTCCCGGAAGAATCAATCCGTATCCGGCAGCCATAATTTCGTAAATAAGATACTCTCGCACAGGGCATTTCCGCACCTTAGCGGTTACAAACATCGCTGTAAGTGTAGATACACTCATGATCGGCAGCACAAGATCTACAGACCAACTGTGCCAACCGGTCAGTGCATCCCATATAAAGCAGATAATAGTACCGATAAAAAGCTGCCACATCGCATTTTTCAGCAGGTTATAGCGTTTAAAAAATCCAATCGATGAGGCAATCCACATTGTCACAACGCCTCCGGCTGTGAATAAGGTCCAGCGAATTCTAGGATGGAAATTATACTCCGTAACAAGCATTGCTGCAACAATTGCAATACACAGAAAGCTATAAATTTTATAGACTTTCATTTCCTGTTCGCTTGGCTCATCTGTCTTTGGAAATTCAGGTTTTACTTTTTCAGATGCAATTCCCTGTTCTTTTAACAAGCGATAAAAATTACGTTCAATGTTCACTGTGTCGTATCTGGATGTAAATGCAAATGATAATTTATCCTGAAAAGAACACAAACACAATTCAAACTTAGGAGTGTTTGTGTACACACCAAATCGTTCGATATAAGGCACATAACTCGCATGCATTTTAACCGCACTCATATTAGAGAAGATTGCTGTCGTGTTCTTCTCTGAATATTTTGCCCCGGCCTGAATACATAGATTTTTCAATTCCAAAGGTGCAAGCCTCAGAATCGGATGCAGTTCCAAAGCAAGCAACTCGCTGATATGCGCTGACATCTTTTCTTTTGTCAGTTCTGTCTCAAAAAATTCTTTCGTATATTTCAGTATTACCTCAAAACTTTGATCTTGTGTAGTAAAATTATATCCCGGCTCAATCCAATTAAAAAAATTCAGCATCGATAAAGACGGGAAAAACTTTCTTAAGTTAACCGGAACCATTAACACGACCGGCTTTTTCTTTTGCATTTTAGACATTTCTTCATTTATTGCCATCATAAATAATGCTGTCAAAAAGACTGTCATAGATACTCCGAGTTCCCTGCTCCGCTTCAATACTGCCTGAACTGAAACAACAGATTCATGGACGTGCAGATGATTTCCATCTTTCTTTTTTCTCCGTATCTGGAAAGCATGTAGTTTTCTTTTTTTCGGTCGTTTCTGATCTTTTGAATAATATTTCAAAAAACTATCAACTTCTTGATCTTGTACCGTCATATCTTCTGGTAACAATGAAACTGGTTCTAATCCATTTACTTTGTGAATAAGATAGAGATAATTTTTTACCAGTTCTTTTAAAAATTCTGTCGCTCCTGTGCCATCTGTCAATACATGGAATACTTCGAAGTTGATTCGTTTTTTATAATAGGTTACTTCAAAAAGCAGTGTCTTCTTATCCTTTATATAGAGTCTACTACAAGGCTCTTTGTACTCTTCCTTTACAATCGGTCGTAAATTACATGGCTCAAGATAATGCCAGAATAATCCTTTGCGAAGCACCATTAAAAACGTAGGAAATATTTCTATTGTCTGATTCAATGCTTCCTGCAAAACGTCAGGATTTACTTCTTCTTTCAATTCGCAGTAAAAACGAAACACTCTCGTATCTTTTTTATTACTGGCAGCAGAATATAATTTTGCTGCATTATCTAGTTTTCTCCAACGTGCTTTTTTCTTACTCACAGTGTTTCCTCTTTCAGAAATTCATTGATATAGGTGAAACTTTCCTGTACATGAAGCTGCTTGATTCCCAACGCAAAATATCCATGTAATGCATCTTTGATCCGATGTATCTCCACATAATTTCCAGCCTCTTTTAAGCGCTTCCCATATGCTTCCCCTTCATCTCGAAGTGGATCAAATTCACATGTAAGAATCAATGTATCAGGTTGATTCGCTAAATCTTCTGCTATGTATGGTGCAAAATAAGGATTCTTCTTATCCTCTTTATTTCTCGCATAAAGATCAATATAATCCTGCATCTTCCCAGCTGTCAAAAGATAATCTGTTCCATTTTCCTTAACAGATGGAAATGGTGAATTTTCTGTATAATCATTATATGTAGCCGGATAGATCAGTATCTGTCTTTTTGGCATAAATTCTCCACAATCTCTAGCCATCAAAGATAATGCTGCACAAAGATTCCCTCCGGCACTATCTCCGATCAATGTAATATTTTCGGGTTTTATGTTGAGCATAAAATCTCCGGAATATAATGTTTTCGCAACGGCATAACAATCTTCCAGACCTGCCGGGAATTTATCTTCCGGTGCCAGTCGGTATTCAACTGCAACTACATATTGTCCGGTTGCATTAGCAAGCCGGGCACAAATTCTTTCATAATTATCGATACTCTCTGTAACCCAGCCGCCGCCATGTATAAACAAAAGCATCTTTTTATCTTGAATATTATGTTTCTTTTCTTCACTCTCACGAAAACTTTTTTCAGTTGGAAAGAAAATACGAATCGGAACTGCATGACTCCCGTTATATATTTTCTCATCTATTTTTTTATAAAAAATCTTCATCGGATCCAATCGTTTTAAATCCGCCATATGACGAAATGCTTCTACTTCCACACCATCAAAAGACAGAGCTTTCAAAATCTTCTTCGCTGTCTGATTAATCAATACTATATTCTCCTTATACCCGTTCTTATGTCTGTAAAAGACTACGAGCCCATTATATCATAAAGTGCTTATTAAAGTGAATTTAATATTGCAAAAAGCACCAGCCAACTGAATGACTGGTGCTTTTAACATCAATATACTTTATTTTGTATAAACTGTATTCCCTTTTGCAATTACTTCAACAAGCTGAAGTTCCTGGTCAAGAATACAAAGATCCGCATCATAGCCTTCTTCAACCTTACCTTTTCCTTTGAGCCGAAGAATATCTGCCGGATTAGATGTAATTGTAGAAATAGCTATTTCTAAAGGAATTTCTGTTTTAAATACACATTCCTTTACTTCCTTCAGAAGGCAGCTGGACTGTCCAACGCCCATTCCAAGGAATTCGCCCTCACTACTGTACATCGGAAGGCTTCCCTGTCCATCAGAAGAAATTGTCATGCGGTCAGGATTTACTCCTGCATCCAGCATCCGTTTGATACCATTACATACACGTACCTCATCACAGATAGTTTCCCAATAGTCAATATCTTCATTTCCGGTAAAGTCTACTGCTCCGCCTTTCAGCGCATACTCAATCGACTTGCCAAAAAGCATCTCATTTCGATTGATATGTGTTGGCAGTATTTGAGAAGCCGGTATCTCTGTCTCATCTACCACTCGTTCAATAAGATCTAAGCATCTCGGACTGTCGCCAAGATGAACATTTACAATACCTGCTTTCCCAGAAAGAACACCGCCAAGTCTTGTATCCGCAACGACACGCGCAAATTCCTCAAAAGTCGGCTGTGAAGAACGATGATCAGAAATCGCGATTTCTCCGGTTCCAATGATTTCCTGAATCATCATAATATCTTTGACAATACTGTCCGTCAACGTGTGAACCGGAATCTGATAACTGCCTGTATAACAGTATGCAGACATTCCCTGCTCATTCAATCCTTTTGTCTTTGCAACCAGTGCACACATATCACGACCGATTCCATCCGTTCCAAGGCAGCCAACAACTGTTGTTACTCCAAACTTCGTAAGTCCTTCCATAGTTGCTTCCGGAGTACGATTGGCGAATCCACCTTCGCCACCGCCTCCAAGTACATGAACATGACAGTCAATGAATCCCGGAGTTAAAAGTAACCCCTCTCCATTGATCATTTCTGCCTCAGAAAGAAATCCGTCTGCGCATATAGAGCCTGCATCTTTAATCTTGACAATCTTATCATTGATTATAAGTACATCTTTTTTCCCCAGATGCTGTGGGGCATAGACATCAATATTCTGAATTAATTTCATCATAAATCTCTCTCAATTATCAAATGTATGTTTTAGAATCCAATTCCAACTGCAATAAGAATTGTAATGATTGCACCAATCATTAATACACCAAGGAATTTCCACATGAATTTAATCCAGTTAGACCACTCAATCTTTGCAATTGCAAGGGATCCGATCAAACATCCTGATGTAGGAACAATCAGGTTTGTAAATGCATCACCAAGCTGGAATGCAACTACAGCTGTCTGACGTGAAACACCTAACAGGTCTGACAGTGGAGCCATGATCGGCATTGTGATCGCAGCCTGTCCTGTTCCGGATACAACGAAGAAGTTGAATACGGACTGGAACAGATACATAAGTACTGCTGCAACTGCTCCGGAAACTCCAGACAGGGCATTTGAAATATTATACATAATTGTATTAATAACCGTAGGTGTTGTCGGATCAGATCCACCAAGAACCTGCATGATACCCTGTGCCATAGCAACAACAAGTGCAGCACCTATCAGGTCTTTTGCTCCATCTTTAAATGATGTTGCGATATCATTCAGTTTCATATCGTTCAGTTTAAAGATAACTCCAATCACACCGGAAACAATTCCCATAATGAAGAACTGTGTAGCAATCTCCGGCATGTAGTATCCTTGAGTCATAACTCCCCAAACTACCCATACTACTGTAGCAGCCAGTGTCAGAAGAACTAAAATATGTCCAAGACCAAATGAATGACCTTCGTCAATTCCTGTTTTTTCATTCTGCTCACGAAAATATGAATCAGTCCTATATGCGATTGAGATTGTCGGAGTCTTTTTGATCTTTGAAGCATAGAACATAGTCATTCCACAGCCAAGAACTGTAAATACTCCCCACATTACCATACGGAATCCTGCTCCGGAGAATACGTCAATACCTGCAATACCCTGTGCAATACCTACAGAGAATGGATTCATCCAGGATGAACCGAAACCAATCTGTGTTGCAACATAAGTAACAAGAACTGCGATAACTGAATCATATCCAACTGCTACAAACAACGGACAAAGAATCATAGTAAACGGAAGCGCTTCTTCTCCCATTCCAAAAACTGCTCCACCAAGAGAAAACAGTACAAAAAGTATCGGAATCAGCAGTTTTTCTGCTCCCTTTGCCTTACGGATCAATCCAATCAATCCGGATTCAATCGCTCCTGTACGGATCATGATACCGAATGCACCGCCTACTACCATAAGAAATGCGATAATCTCGATTGCAGAACTGCTTACGATTCCGTTATACATATAGTTGAAGAATCCTGTTCCACCATCTCCACTAAAGAGTGCTACTCCTTCTGTTACTACATTTCCTGCATCATCTGTCAGATACTGGAAACTTCCGTCTTTGATTACTGTACGGGTTTTCTCAACACCATTGATCATATACGAAATATCCTGTGTTTCGTAAAATCCCTTTGGTACAAGGAAAGTCAGAAGTGCAGCGACAACAACTACTAAAAAGATAATAATGTAGGTGTCAGGCACTTGAAACCCCTTGTTAAAAGACTTTAACCCTTTTCCTTCTTTTTTGCTCATTTTCGAGTTTCCCTCCCATTTTTGATATACTATATCAGTGTACCATAGAATGCCTAAAATATAACTAAAAATTTACATATTTTATCAATTTTTGTCATTTCCCTGTATTTTTATACATCAAAAGATAGGTGTTTTATTCAATCGATCACATCATTCTGAAATCTTGACAAATGTTCATAAGGTAAGATCAGTCTTCCCCTGAACAGTCCGCACCCATCATTGATCAGACTGTTATCTACTGCGGAAAACATATTTACATCCAGATCTGCCAGTTCCAGCTGCAAAAGACGCATGCCCCGTTCATAGGCTTCATCGAAATAAACGCACTCGCCTTCTGGAATAGCATCACGTCTTGCACGCTCATCCTGCTGTTTCTTCTCATATCCCAGATGATTCGCCGGACCAATTTCCGCAATGTCATCCATTTTCTGGGTACGCAGCTGCACTTCCATGAAAGAACGGGAACTGTTATCATAAACTGTGATATGCAATGACTGATATCCTTCCCCACTGGTTCCACAGATATAATCCCGGTAATACGTCTTCACATCTTCATTAAGAAGCGGCGACGTACTTTTCTTTACTCCATAGGCAGACTCCACCGTAAACCCTCGTTCTTCCAGGAACCCGGGAAGAACATTGGCAATCTCATAAAGATAGCGGATCGACGCCGTTTCCTGATCTTCTCCTGGTTTCAGATGACACTTGGGCATACACAACACAATTCTGTATGCAATAAAATCCCGAAAACAACTGAGTTTATTTTTCAGTTCCGACACAGGAGGATAGGTTCCATGTTTTGTATAATAATCGTAAATATATTCCACAATATAGCCGTTAAATTTCTCTTCTGCCCGGATCAGCGATTTGATCCTTCCTTTAAATGTAAACGCAAGAAACGGATATTCATGAGCCATATATTTATAAAATTCCCGGATCTTCTGGGACTGGGCCGTAAGGAAATCATTGTGTTCTAAAAGCTCTGTGATCTGAATCAGGAAATTCACATGCATCATATCAATTTCATTATGAGTAAGTTTCGCTTCTTTTCTCAGATCCCGGGTATATTTCTGTAAAATTTTTAAAACCGTATCTCCTGAATACAGATAATCATTTAATGTAATCATAAGTTTTTCCTCTTTTGGAGTTATAGCGTGTTTGAAGATTGTTGAAATGATTTTTCAAACACGCTATAATCTATAACCGAAATTTAGTTTTTCATTAATTTTAATGCTTTGTCAATATATCTACTGTTCTGTCAGCCTTTAACCAAACTGCTTCTTTTTCTTCATGAGTAACAAAGATCAACGTCTTTCCCTCCGTCTTTTTCAAAATATAATCAACTGTTTTTGCTCTGGTTTTTTCATCAAGACCTCTGAGAGGTTCATCCATGATCACACAGTCTGATTCAGCCAGCAATGCCCTCAGGATAGATACTCTCCTGCGCATTCCTCCACTCAGTTCACGAACCGGTTTCTGCCATATCTCAGTAAGCGCAACTGCTTTATACGCCTCCTCCAGTTCTCTGTCTGTTATTGTTTCTGTACATACCAGTCTTATATTAGAAGCAGCGCTCAGATTTTCACACAGACGATCTTCCTGAAATACTGCACTGAGTTTCCTGTCACTTACCCCTTCTATTTTCCCCTTATCCGGAACATCCAGTCTCAGAAGAAGCCGTATCAGTGTTGTTTTGCCACATCCGGATCTTCCTCTGATACAAGTGGTTTTCCCTTCCGGAAAAACACAGGACAAATCTTGCAGTACCTGCTGTTCTCCGTATGCTTTACTAATATGATCTACCTTTATATCCATATCTCTTCTCCGCCTGTAACAGACCTCATAAATAATGCATTTAAGAGGATTATCATAAATCAAAATTTCCGTTATCTATGTTCTATCATATAAACTACTCTGCTTACAATTCCAAGAAAACACTTTTCAAA
>ENA-ORUL01002376-ORUL01002376.1-human-gut-metagenome-genome-assembly--contig:-NODE-2376-length-10765-cov-3.211671_pt1 | contig 10765 bp, 12 predicted proteins | sample MGYA00242084_ERZ509219 | MGnify/ENA primary metagenome ERZ509219 (study PRJEB26280, sample SAMEA2338792) | human gut metagenome | biome: human gut; feature: human-associated habitat; material: faeces...
CAAGCAAGGTGATAGGTAAAGGATGAAGTATTTCTTGTATGCAGTTTTGAAGGTATATAACTTACAGAAGTGATTGGTATAAAGCCAGTCGCTTTTTTGTTATAAGAAATAAAAACTATTAATCTTTTATTCAAGTATTTTAATATAGATAAATAAAAAGACGACTATCTTTTTTGGACAGTCGTATGAGAGTGACTAAGAATGAGGAAATTATTTCTTCTCTTTTTTATGACAGATTCCATACTTTTGAAGAGATGAGAGAACCTGAACTTCGTCATTACCATGAATCATCAGTAATGCTGGAAGACCCAGTTGGATATTTGCAAGTTCAGAAAGCTTTTTCCCATCAACGGGTTTGTTGTGGTTGGAAATATCGCGTATTTGTACATCAGAAGAAACCTTACTGCAAATATTATGAAAGATAATAAATTGACTTGTTGTTGTGAATTTTATATTATTTTTTATCATAGCAGGTCACCTCTGTAAAAATAGATTTTCTTTTTCCTTATGCAAGTATATAATAGATGACAAGAAATGTAAAATGTATATTCGGCATACCTGATATATAAATAAAATATAGATATGGTATAGATGTGATATAGATGGAGAGAAAAATGGACATTACATACGATTATTACCGGATTTTTTATTATGTGACAACCTATAAGAGTTTTTCAAAGGCGGCAAAAGTATTAGGAAGCAACCAGCCCAATATTACGCATTTTATGAACAATCTGGAAAATCAGCTTGGCTGTCGGTTGTTTGTACGATCTAACCGTGGTGTAACATTGACACAGGAAGGTGAATTATTATATCAACATGTCAGGATTGCTTATCAGCAGCTTCATGCAGCGGAAGTAGAGCTGGCAGGAAAACGTAGTATGGAAAGTGGGAGCGTTACGATCAGTGCAAGCGAGATTGCATTACATTTACGGCTTCTTCCGGTACTTACAAAGTTTCATAAATCATATCCCAATATTCAGCTCCATTTGTTGAATCATAGTACACCAAGAGCAATACGCGCGGTAAAAGAGGGACAGGCGGACCTGGCAATTGTAACGACTCCATTGAAGGCGCAGAAGCCTTTAAAAGTAATGCCACTGATGAAATTTCGTGAGATTGCAGTTGCAAGTCCTGCGTTTTGTCTGGATATACTAGGGAAAGAAAGAGATTCTCAGGTTCATTTAAAAGAAATTGCTTCACATCCCATAGTCAGTCTGGAGAAAGACAGCACATCATACAAATTTTATTCAGAATGGTTTATGGAACAGAATCTGATATTTACACCGAACACAGAAGTAGAGACGATGGATCAGATATTGCCACTGATTTCGTGTGGGCTGGGAATTGGCTTTTTACCGGAATTATATGTAAAACCAGCAATAGAAGCTGGAAAATTGCAGATGATATCATTATATGAAAAGATTCCTGAGAGAGAAATCTGTCTGGTGGAAAATATAAATTTCCCACCGGGAATTGCAGAGGAAGCTTTTAAACATTTATTGTTGTAGAAAATGTATTTTTAGCAATGGAAATGGCAGGTGTATGATGCAGAAATGTGATTATATATATATATAACATAGGTGCCATGTAAATAAAACAGAAGTTATTTATTTGACTTTGAAAAAACAGCTTTCTATACTTAATAAAGTATAGAAGGCTATTTTTGTTATGGAGGCGATAATATGCAAACTGTATTACCGAGAGAAGAAGCTGTAGAAGCAATTTTTTCTAAAATATTTGAATCAAAAGAAGCATGTGGAAGATTAAAAGACGTATTTCAGGAACATCTGGAAGAAGAAAATATATCCGGAGATTCAGCAGGACATTTCGCAGAGGTACTGTTTCATGCATATAAAAATGGTGATGTTACGGCACTTTTATTGGAACTTTGTGGAAGAAGTATGTTTGACTTATTACGGGAAGCATATTTGATCCCTAAAAAATTTCACGGAAAAGCGGGTGCAAATCCGGTGCTTTTAACAGATGTAGATGGCAATCTGTTACAGGAAAAAAAGGTCTCGGCAAGAGAATATACGAAATTCAAAGAAACATACGAGATACATCAATGTGCACCGAGATCAAAAGTATATCTGGCAGATGGATATGATCTTGTACGGTCTTATGAAAAAGGAACAAAAATTGTTGAGAAAAAAGAAAACAAAAGCAGAGGCATATTGATTCTGTATGCTTTACCGGATACATGTAAGATGGGATTGACAGAGGCTGAAGCGTATGCAGTTGTATGGGAAACATTTATGCAGATTCAGAAAGCAGCACCGCGCGCAATTGTATATTACGGACAGGAAACAGGAATTAAAAAGCAAAAAGAGTTTGATGAGATCGGGGTGCTCCTGCCGATTCGCGAATTTGAGAAGAAGATGCTGCATCACTTGCAGGAAGTGGATGGTATCGTGCTGGCATGCCGGGAAAAGATGATGGAAAAAGCAGGACAGGAAAGCCTGGATCTGAATGATTAGGAAGTGATGAGGATGCAGCTAGATCAATTACGAAAAAATCATATGGATATTCTCTGGCATGAGTATACAGATGCAGGAGGAGAGAACAGACCTGTTACAGAAGCAAGCCTTACTGAGAAAGCTTCTATTATCGGCAGAGTGGGTATTATGCTCTTGTCCTGTGGAACCGGAGCATGGAGAGTGAGAAGTTCCATGAATACACTTGCAGAAGTGATGGGGATCACATGTACCGCGGATATTGGACTGATGTCGATCGAATACACCTGTTTTGATGGAGAAGATGGTTATACACAAGCTCTTTGTCTGACTAATACAGGGGTAAATACATCAAAATTAAACCGTCTGGAAAAATTTATCCGGAATTTTGAAAAGGAAGGAAAGCATATATCCGGAGAACAGTTACCGGTGAAATAATTCATAAACGTCTTGATGAAATTGAACAGATACATACCCTGTATTCACCGGTCAAGCTTGGACTTGCCGCCGCTCTAGCATGCTGCGGATTCACATTTCTGCTTGGCGGAGGTCCGATTGAAATGCTCTGTGCATTTATTGGCGCAGGTGTTGGAAATTATGTGCGGTGCAAATTGACAAAACACCATTTTACTTTGTTTTTGTGTATTGTATCCAGTGTATCATTAGCTTGTTTTACTTATGCGGGATTTTTAAAACTGGCAGAAATTTTGTGGGGAATATCCATTCAACATGAAGCTGGTTATATATGTGCCATGCTCTTTATTATTCCGGGGTTCCCATTTATTACGAGTGGCATTGACCTTGCAAAACTGGATATGCGTTCGGGCATGGAACGTTTTGCGTATGCTATATTGGTTATTCTTGTCGCAACAATGGCTGCCTGGATCATGGCATTAATTCTACATTTACAGCCGGTAGATTTTCCAAAAATTTGTTTAACATCAGAAGAGCAGGTGATATTCCGGCTTCTTGCCAGCTTTTGTGGTGTGTTTGGATTTTCCATTATGTTCAACAGTCCACCGGGACTTGCAGCTGTAGCTGCAGGAATCGGAGCAGTTGCCAATACACTTCGACTTGAATTTGTTGATCTTACCGGTATGCCGCCGGCAGTAGCGGCATTTATTGGAGCGCTTACGGCTGGAATATTAGCATCTTTAATAAAAAACAGAGCTGGATATCCGAGAATTTCAGTGACAGTCCCATCTATTGTTATTATGGTTCCTGGGTTATACTTATATCGAGGCTTCTATAATTTGGGAATGATGTCGCTTTCGGTATCCGCATCCTGGTTTGCATCAGCTATGCTCATTGTTATGGCGTTGCCGCTGGGTCTGATATTTGCAAGGATACTGACAGACAGATCATTCCGTTATTGTACATAGATAACAGGAGAGGAAAATATGCGTTTAAAAAATATATTATTGGTGGTAGAAGATGTTGAGCGTTCCAGACGCTTTTATGAAGAACTGTTCGGGTTACATGTGATTGCAGCTTTTGACGGAAATATGATACTGACAGAAGGATTAGTCCTGCAGGACCGAGAAATCTGGGAGAAATTAACAGGAAAAAAAGTCAAAAATGCAGGAAATAATGCAGAATTATACTTTGAAGAGAATGAATTAACAAAATTTGCAGGAAAACTGGAGGAATCAGACTGGAGTATTACTTATGTGAATCCTCTAAAAGAAGAAAGCGGAGGACAGCAAGTGATCCGTATTTATGATCCGGACGGGCATCTGATCGAGATTGGAGAGTCTTTGGAACATGCAGAAAAAAGGCAAAAAGAAGGGTTTGCAAAGATGGAGAGAAATCTTGTGGATATTATGAAGGAAGAACAGGCAAAACTGGGATTTCGTAAAGAAGCAGTAAGACTGTATTATCCACTCGCTACATTGCAGCATTTCTTTCATGCAGAAGATACGGCAGAAGAGATGCAGGAGCGACTGCAGGCATTTCCGGAAGAATTTGCAGACAAACTGGGAAATGTACAGGTGACGCATAAGAAAGACCGGTTTTGTATTCACATTCCGGAAGAAGGAAGTGTCTATGCAAAAGAACAGATGAAAGATAACGAGTTCATAAAAGAACTGATCGGACAGGTACAGCAGTGTGACTGTACAGTTGAAGATCTTAAGAAGTTGTTTGAAGCACATTCAGATCAGGTGATTTTTGAAACTATGTCAAATGGAGAGTTTGATTATCTTCTCCGTTTTGCGGACGGGGTACCCGATGACTATTATTACTGCTTCAAAGATGAAGGCTGTCATATGGTTTATCATCGTTTTTTGCCGGAAGATTATAAAGATTTTGACTTTTAAGATTTTAATCTTGAGAATTCTGCCAAGGAAGCAAGAACAAAATTGCGGCATGCTTGAAAATATGCTATATTAAAAGTATCATTTACGAATGGAAATATATGAAGTAATAGGAGTGATCAAAATGTATCAGGAAGAGTATAAACGTTGGCTGGATGCAGATCTGGAAGATGCAGATCTAAACCCGGAATTAACGAAAATTGCGGGAAATGAAGAAGAGATCAAGGAGCGTTTTGCAGTAGCACTGAAGTTTGGAACAGCCGGACTTCGAGGTGTACTCGGAGCCGGAACGAACCGTATGAATATTTATGTTGTACGTCAGGCAACGCAGGGACTTGCAAACTGGGTAAAGACACAGGGAGGAACACAGACAGTAGCGATCAGTTATGACAGTCGTCTGAAGAGTGATGTATTTGCCAAGACAGCAGCAGGAGTTCTGGCAGCGAATGGAATTAAGGTTCGCATTTATGACGCACTGATGCCTGTGCCGGCATTATCATTTGCAACACGTTATTATAACTGCAATGCAGGTGTTATGGTTACAGCATCCCACAACCCGGCAAAATATAATGGATACAAGGCTTATGGACCGGATGGATGCCAGATGACAGATGATGCGGCAGCAATTGTATATGCAGAGATCCAGAAGACAGATGTGCTTACAGGAGCAAAATACATATCTTTTGCAGAAGGTGTAGAAAAAGGTCTGATCCAGTTTGTAGGGGATGACTGCAAGAATGCATTATATGAAGCAATCGAGTCACGTCAGGTTCGTCCGGGCTTATGCAAGAGCGCAGGATTGAAACTGGTATACAGCCCGTTAAATGGTTCCGGACTGGTACCTGTTACACGTGTATTAAAAGATATTGGCATTACGGATATTACAATTGTACCGGAGCAGGAATATCCAAATGGCTATTTTACAACTTGCAGTTATCCTAACCCGGAGATTTTTGAGGCGTTGGAACTGGGACTGAATCTTGCAAAAGAGACAGGTGCAGATCTGATGCTTGCAACCGATCCGGATGCGGACCGTGTTGGTATTGCAATGAAGTGCCCGGATGGTTCTTATGAGCTGGTAAGCGGTAATGAAGTAGGAGTTCTTCTGTTAGATTATATCTGCGCAGGACGTATGGAGAAAGGCACAATGCCAGAGAATCCGGTCGCTGTAAAATCTATCGTGTCTACACCACTTGCAGATGCAGTTGCAGCACATTATGGTGTCGAGCTTCGCAATGTACTGACTGGATTTAAGTGGATCGGAGATCAGATTGCACAGTTAGAAGAAGCAGGAGAAGTAGATCGCTTCATCTTTGGATTTGAAGAGAGTTATGGATATCTTGCCGGACCGTATGTAAGAGATAAAGATGCGGTGATTGGTTCTATGTTAATCTGTGAGATGGCAGCTTATTACAGAAGTATCGGAAGTTCCCTAAAGCAGAGAATGGAAGAGATTTATGCGGAGTATGGTCGTTATCTGAATAAGATTGACAGCTTTGAGTTTCCGGGACTGAGTGGTATGGATAAGATGGCAGGTATTATGCAGGGACTTCGCGAGAATCCGCTGACAGAAGTTGCAGGACATAAAGTTGTATCTGTAACTGATTATCAGAAGCCGGAAGAGACAGGTCTGCCGTCTGCGAATGTACTGATTTACAAGCTGGAAGGCGGCGCAACAGTAATCGTTCGTCCGTCAGGAACAGAGCCGAAGATTAAGATTTATTATACAACACTTGGCAAAGATCTTGCAGAAGCCGAAAGTCAGAAAGAAAAACTTGCAGAAGCATTAAAGCCAATTATGAAATAACAAGATTGTAGAAAAATTAACAATAAAATAAAGCGCAAAAAATAAGTTAAAAAAATATCAAAAAAAGCTTCCTTTTTCTGTATTACGGGTATATAATGTGTTTAACAAGTAAAGTTCGGAAATATAGAAAAGGAGGCTTATTTTATGAATATGGATTTATGTAAACTGATCGTGGAACGTCCGTATAAGAAAGTGTATCGCTGTGAAGGCAGTATCGTTAAATTATTTGATGAGAACCATCCAAAAGTTGACATTTTCAATGAAGCAATGGAAACAGCCAGAGTCGAAGCAACCGGTCTTGAGATTCCAAAGCTCCAGAAAATAGAAAATATTGACGGAAAATGGGCGATTTTTCTGGAATACAAAGATGGTAAGACATTAGAAGAGATGATGCATGTGGATCCGGCGAATATTGACAAGTACATGTCCGATTTTGTTGACCTGCAATTACAGATACAGTCTAAGAAAGCACCGATGCTTCCAGATCTGAGAGAGAAGCTTGCAAGACTGATCAACAGTATTACAGAACTGGATGCAAGCCAGAGATACGAACTTCTAACGAGGCTGGAAAGTATGCCACATCACAGTAAGCTTTGTCACGGAGATTTCAATCCGAGCAATATTATTGTCGGAAAGAATGGAAAAATGACAGTCGTGGACTGGGCACATGCAACACAGGGAAATGCCAGTGCAGATGCAGCAATGACGTATTTGTTATTTGCGCTTAAGGATCAGGAAGTGGCAGATCTCTATCTGAAAATTTTCTGTAAGAAATCAGACACAGCAATCCAGTATGTACAGCAGTGGCTCCCGATTGTGGCCGCTTCGCAGCTTGTAAAAGAGAATGAACTGGAGAAAGATTTCCTGATGAAGTGGATCGATGTTATGGATTATCAATAAGAGAATACTTAAAGAATCTGCCATTGGCAGATTCCTGTGGATGCTACATCAACGAAAAATGGGTAGGATTTTTCCTGCCCATTTTGAATTATAAAGGATGACTGTAAGTGACGGGGAGAGGCAAGGATAATTTGATAGATATTTTAATAAAATTTCATAAATTTAATATTTGGTTACTGTTAAAGTATATGAAATTATGTTATAATAATAACATGGTATTGGCCGCTCAAATCGAAGAATACAATGACAGAGATTTGTAGTTACAATACAACGCCGCAGTATGCGTGTTGCAAATTTTTTTTGTCAAAGAGGAGGAAAAGAAAATGGCAAAAATTACAGAAGGATATATGCCTTTTAAAGGTTATCAGACCTATTACAGAATTGTCGGAGAACAGAAAGACAACGGAAAAGCTCCGCTGATCTGTCTGCATGGTGGACCGGGATCTACTCATAACTATTTTGAAGTTCTGGATAATGTTGCAGATGATGACGATCGTATGATCATTATGTATGACCAGTTAGGATGCGGAAAATCTTATCTGGACGGACATCCGGAGATGTGGACACAAGATCTCTGGCTGGACGAGCTGGACGCATTAAGAGATTATCTTGGACTGAAAGAATGCCACATCATTGGACAGTCATGGGGCGGTATGATGCAGATCGCATATGCAATCGAGCGTGGAGCAAAAGGCGTAAAATCCTTTATTATTTCTTCCGGGCACCCAAGTAGCAGCCTCTGGGCAAGAGAAGGAATGAGAAGAATTAAGATGATGTCTGAGGAAGATCAGGCAGCAATCAATGATGCACTGGAACGCAATGACTTTACAGGAGAAGCTTATCTGAAAGCAGTTGACAATTATATGGACAGATACTGCAACTACTGGAGAGAAGATCTTCCGGAATGCTGTACAAGAGAAAAGAAATCCGGTGGAGAAGCTTACCTGTATGGATGGGGACCGAACGAGTTCGTTCCATCCGGTACATTAAAAGATTTTGAGTACATTGATAGACTTCACGAGATCAAAGTTCCATCATTGATCATGAGTGGTATTTCTGATCTGTGTTCACCATTAGTAGCAAAGACTATGGCGGATGAGATTCCAAACTCTAAATGGATCCTCTGGGAGAGAGCGCGTCATACTACATTCGTAGACAGACATGATGATTACTGTGTTGAGCTGTTAAAATGGATGAACGAATACGACAAATAAGATTTTTAATATTTGGAAATATGCAGAAATAAGATTTTTTGCGTAAGATAAAAAGAAACGGCGTTTCATAGATGAATGATCATTTGTGAAACACCGTTTCTTCTTTATTATTACAACTCTTCCTGGCGGTCGTGATTGATAGTCTGATAGAATAAGCGGTGGATTTCTTTCGGATTGTTTGTCTGTCCAAGAATCCACATCAATTTGGCAACAAGTGCCTCGGTTGTCATATCCGCAGCCTGGAGGATGCCAGGGTGTTCGCTGTATTTCTTACCAACTTGATAAACTTCCAGATCACAGCCTTCTTCCGGAACCTGTGTCGTGACAGCGAGAGTCTTTCCGGAATCTACCCAGCCGAAGATAGCTTTCTCAAAAGAATCATCGTATTCCGGAATACCTCCGATACCGAATGTTTCCAGAATGATCGCATCGTAATGTCCGCGCAACAGTTCAAAAATATCTGCCTTTACTTCTGGCGTCAGCTTCAGAACAAAGACACGGTCGTTCAGCCTCTGGTAAGATACCATATTTGCCTGAGCGGTTGTTGGTGCAATGTAGTGACGGACGATCCGGTCATCATGGATCACGGCAAGAAGTGGAAAGTTCATACTCTCGAAAGCGTCAAAACTTCTTGTTCGCTGTTTTCTTGCGCGGGTTCCGGCAACTACTTTTCCATTAAATACAATAGAAACATCACAGGAGTTATCGTCCAGTGCATAGAGAATACTCTGGTAAATATTGATCTTGGCATCCGTATATGGGTTGCCCATTGGTTTTTGTGAGCCGGTAAGAACGATCGGTTTTGCAGAATTTTGGATCAGGTAAGACAGTGCAGCGGCTGTATAAGCCATCGTGTCTGTACCATGCAGAATAACAAAACCGTCATAATCGTTATAATGTTCTGTGATCGCGTCACGCATCAGTCCCCAGAGATATGGACGCATATTTGTACTGTCGATATTCATAAGCTGCAGTACGGTCAGATCACATTTGTCTTTGATGCCCGGTACGCTGGCTGCAAGCTCTTCACCTGTCATAGCCGGTGTTAATCCGTCTCCGCCTTCTGCGGATGCAATAGTTCCGCCGGTGGCAATCATAAGTATTTTCTTCATATTAAAAACCTCTTACTTAATTGTATAGAATATGTTGTGGCACATTGAGTATTTGCAGCGAATAACTACAGAATTATGTAGCATATTTGCAATGCAAAACAGAATGCCCATAAAATAAGATATCTGTGAAAACGTAAGATGTCAATAGAAATCTGGAAAAAGAAAGCCGTATCGGGTATAATTAAATCAAGAAGTGGAAAAATACAGAAAAGAGGAGAGATTATGACAATCGAAATAGATACACATGCGCATACGCTTGTCAGTGGACATGCTTATAATACAATGCGGGAAATGGTACAGATGGCAGCAGAAAAAGGACTGAAAGGACTGGCGCTTACAGAACATGCACCAAAAATGCCCGGAAGTACGAATTTATATTATTTTGAAAATCTTGGTGTTGTTCCGCGTAAGATGTACGGAATCGATGTGCTTCTTGGATCAGAGTTAAATATTCTGGATGCGGCAGGCAGTGTAGATCTGCCAAAATCCGTGCTTCGGAAACTGGATATTGCTATTGCAAGTATCCACACGCTGTGTTTTGAAGATGAGTGGAAAAAAGAGCCGGTTACAGAAGCTTACTTAAATGCAATGGAGAATCCGTGGATTGATATTATCGGACATCCGGATGACGGAAGATTTCCGGTAGATTATCCGACGATTGTGAAAAAGGCAAAAGAGACAGGAACATTGCTGGAACTTAATAATTCATCATTACGTCCTGGCGGTTTCCGACAGAATACAAAAGAGAACGCCATAGAGATGCTGAGATGCTGTAAAGAGCTTGGAGCAAAGATCGTGCTTGGTTCAGATGCACATGTAGATGCTTTCATTGCAGACTGTACATGGTCGGAACCCGTATTAAGAGAAGTGGACTTTCCGGAAGAGCTGATCGTGAATACATCGATCGTAAAATTGAAAGAAGCATTAAAACGTAATAAAAAGCTATAGACTTTACAAATTT
>ENA-ORUL01002377-ORUL01002377.1-human-gut-metagenome-genome-assembly--contig:-NODE-2377-length-10761-cov-2.639174_pt1 | contig 10761 bp, 6 predicted proteins | sample MGYA00242084_ERZ509219 | MGnify/ENA primary metagenome ERZ509219 (study PRJEB26280, sample SAMEA2338792) | human gut metagenome | biome: human gut; feature: human-associated habitat; material: faeces...
CCGCCAAATCGGTGGCTGAACATTGCGGTGAGAAAATCATTTATATAAGTGTAGCCAATAACCTATCTGTGGATTGCGACTGCGATGCCTCCCCCGAAGATCCGAAAATGGGCGACATAGGTATCCTCGCATCACTCGACCCGGTCGCTCTCGACAAGGCTTGTACCGATTTGGTGAGAGCATCGGAAGACCACGGAAAAATCCACCTCATCGAACGTATCGATTCCCGTCACGGTATGCATACGTTGGAATACGGGGAACAAATAGGTTTGGGCAGTCAAAAATACGAACTGGTAAAACTGGATTAATAACAATAAATAATAAACGACTATGCAAACGACCACGGCAAAACTCTATTCCTTAGAGTATAACAATGCGAGAACCTACGGTTTTTCCGCCTTGTTCATAGCGGGGAATATTCTTCTTCCCCAATTGTGTCATACGATTCATCTGGGTGGCCCCATGCTATTGCCCATCTATTTCTTCACGCTTATCGGAGCCTATAAATACGGGTGGCGCGTGGGATTGCTCACGGCAGTACTCTCGCCCTTCATAAACTCCATGCTGTTCGGGATGCCTCTACCCGAAGTCCTACCCGCGATTCTCTCCAAATCGATATTGTTGGCCGCAGCCGCCGGATATGCCGCATATCGATTCGGGAAAGTCTCTCTACTCATCTTGACGGGAGTCGTACTCTCCTATCAAGTAGCAGGGAGCCTTGTAGAATGGGCTATTGCAGGTAATTTTTTCACCGCCATACAAGATTTTCGAATAGGCATTCCCGGCATGCTTCTGCAAATATTCGGGGGTTATATCGTTTTAAGACTAATGACCAAATAATAAAACCGAACCTATTCGCATTGTGCGAGTAAAGGAAGAGGAAGTATGACGACATGCAGCAGCTGTTTCTACCGCCTCTTTTGAATAGGATTCGGAAGGCGATTCTGAGAGAGGCAAGCAGTATTCCTATTTCAGAATTTCCCCTGCCGTGTCCCAGCATTACGGGGAATGACTGCACAGGAGAGGAGAAAATTAAAGATATTAATTCAAATAGCTTCTAACCCTTTTACTCAGAGTACTTCTGTATGCGTGGTCAGAAACTGTCATTTTTTAATGGGGTTGTGTCGATGTTTTGACACAACCCCATTTTCTATATTGGATTCTACCCAAATAATATTCTGTTATAAAATTGTTCCCGACGATCGTTACGGTTCTGTCGTTTCCTCCGGAGTAATCGTCACCACATCGACACTGTTTTTGTGCCCGTAGAAAGGACTCTGAGGTTTATAAGTGGTATTGGGCTCCCCGGTTCTGTCATTGATGTAATAAACGTTTTGAGCCGGGTTGCAATTATTGATTTCTATGGCTGCCGACCAACTGATGTTAATTCCACCGTCGCCAATATTCCCTATAAAACCTGATGATGACGAAATACTCGAATAACGTATATAGACATTTTCCGTCTGACAATCATCAAACGATACGCCTCGATCGCCCAACACTTGTCCGACAAGACCACCGGCCTGATATCCCGTGAGATGTACATCTGTCGCAGAACAGTTTTTTAAAGCGGCGACTCTATTCCCGACACTTCCTCCGCCGGAACCAATCCAACCGACCAGACCACCGAGATTTTGAGAAGGAGTGGCAGACGACTTAATCTGTATGTGTCTGACGTGTACATTCTCGAACTTGCTGTTCATACTCCACTGATTACCTCCGGTATAACCGATACACCCTGCAAAATAAGAGAACTCTTTGCTGTGATCGACGGGTTCTCCGTCTACATCTTTTACCGGGAACTCCGCATGGGCAAGACCATTGATCGTTATATTTTCGAAAGTAAGGTTCTTCATGATTCCGTCGAATTTACCCCATACGCCGGTATATGCATTATATCTATCCAAAACAAATGAACCCAGCTTATACTCATAGACCGCCCCGAACTTCCCGCTCATGGAAAAATTGCGCAACGTGTGACCTTGTCCGTCGACCGTATATGTCCTACCGCTGGAACCGGGATAAATCGGGCTCCACTCGACACCGCTCATATCTATATCGTTGCAGATACGCAAGGTAAAACCGGGGGTAGCCGTAAGCATATCATCGATATGAGTAGGCAGCCAAGCAAACTCTTCTCTCGTATAGACCGAATAGGTATTGGTCTGTTCATCGTAAGCCGGTTGAGAAGGTGTGATTTCCTCCGGATTCCACCATTCTTCGCCCTCGATCCATTCGTTCTTGAAACCTTCTTGGATATTTACATCTATCGTTCCGCCCACAGTCAACAGATTTCCCAAAATCGTAGTGAGATAATTCCTTTGTACGGGTATATTGGTTGTAAAATCTTTTGTAACGACCGGGGCTGTTCCTTTCAACATCTCCAAACTGAAATGTATGGCACGTTGCTCGTCGCCGGTAATGAGATAGTCGATTACCAACGTACGGTTATTCGCAGTAGCATCATATCCCCCTTCATAAAATTTATCACCTGTTTCATCTTGCATAATCGCTGCGGTATAAACCTCCGAACTTTCGGCATCGGCACTACCGACAGCCTCGCCGGTAACGGCATTTAAAGCAGAGAATCGTACACAATCGTGATAAGCGACCTTGAAATTATCGGGCATCTCCATGCCTTCGGATGCCCAATCGGTGGTAATCACACGAAGTTTTGCAAACGGGCGTTTCAAAGTCATGGTTTCACCGAACGTTTGTGTCACCGAGATATTTTTCATAAAGAAATAGGCATCTCTACTCTCGTCGTTCAATTGAGCATCAAGCCCATCTTTTATCGAAATGTCGGTAAAATCGGACGTGTTATAATGCAAATCGGACGTTTCTCCTTGTTTTACAAAATCGGCCCACGCTACAAATTTATAGGTATTGTTCGGCGTAAGACGAAATTCGAAGGAAACAGGTCCATAGGTATCGACTACCTGAGTCTGGGGTGCAACGAGCAATGTCGCACCATCTTCGGAATAAACAGCCACCTGATAACGAAGATCGTACTTACTCCAATCTACGTTTGTCAATCCTCCTTGTGCACTATTCGTACCGGTCACCGCACGTGTCACCTGCAAGGCTTCGGGTGCTTCGAACATGATACGCACTGCGTCGCCGTTCGGGTTCGCCCCGGGTTCGTCCAATTCATTGGAACAGCCTGTCATCAGTCCCAACAAAGCCATTCCCGCTAAAAAATAATAACTCTTTTTCATGATGAAATAATATAAAATGGTTAAAAATATATTCTCAATCGGGTATCACCACAACATGTTCATTATCGAAATCATCGTCAATACCGATATCGCCGCTTCCTATGGTCTTTGTCAAAAACGGCCCCTTAATAACGGTCTCTCTATTGCGATAAAGGGGCACGTCGATATTCTGGTAATGATTTATTTCTTTCCCATTTCCATCGTATACAAAGACATCTACCAGCACGTGGTCTTCCCGACGATCCGAAGCAAGCACATAATCATAAGCCAAAAGAAGCGTTCCATCGTTGGTCAGTGTCGTGGGAGCGGTTTCCATTGTACGAGTCTCGACAAAAGCATTGGGCATTTCTGTTCCCACATTATATCCGACACTGACATATTGCTTGTATATGATTTTAATATGCAAATCGTCCACAGCACTCCTTTTCTTTCTAAACTCTTGTAAATCGGTAGCCCATAACCGAAAACGGCCAGAGGCTCGCTCCATATATACCGAAACCATATGACCATCGGCAGCCCCAGAAGCCTCATTTCCCGACAAACTAACCGGACCTGCTTTATCATCTCGGCTCGAATCGACTATAAAATCACAATTCCCGGCAGCCGAATTTTTATGATGATTATCCAACGGTTTATGAGATACATTCGCCCTAACGGCATCGAGTTTATCGGTACTGAAATGCCAGTCGGCAGGCTCTTCCTTCGGCACATAATCGGCCCATGCCAACACCTTATAATTTCCATCTGCCAAACAGAAATACAATGTATCTTGCGGAGCGTCTGTCAATCTTTCTACCGATATTTCACGGCGTTCCACCAGATTGCCTTTATTCACATCGTCCATCTCCCCCGGCATTTCATACAGCTCGACAACAAAGCGCAAACACAATCGCTCATCGGCTGTGTAATTTCCCGAAAGGACAGGTTCTAAATCATTTATCGAAGATTCACCCTCAGCATCATACGTCAATTCTTTATAATACACAGGAGGTGTACGATCGGCATTCAGTTCCACCATTACCCATGTTTTCTCCGACTCGGGATATTGATGGATCGTTTTATCACATGCCGTTACGAATAACGACACAATGCAAACAAACGCTATGATATGAAAACCGTACTCTTTCATCTCTATTCCTATCTGTTTTTCTTATTCCTACGAGCGAAAGACCATTTATACGACAGATTTACTCCTGCACGCGTAACTCCCCAATAGACATCGGAACCGGATTTAAATAAAGCGCCATTTCTGCGATTACGATAGGCATCATAATCGTACTCGGCAAAACCGACTCCTATGTTAAACTCTATTCCCCACCGATTGTCCTTTCCCCATGAAAAGGCATATCCATAGCTCAGCCCCATACCCCAAAGCGCATGGTTAGGATCTTGATAACGCGCCTTATCGTTTATGGCGACATTGAACCCCGCCACATGAGTATGCAACCCTATGAAATGACCATTCATAACCGCTCCCGGCCACCACCGTACTTCGGGTTGAACCGCCAGCAAACGCAACTTACGAGTCGATGTAATATCGTAAGGCGAATACCATACCGGAAGGTCTATCGACCAGTGAGGCCACAGCTCGGCCTCAAAACCGAGATTGGCGGTCAGCGCAGCGACAAACAACAAATTGGTCTTAACGGCAATCACTCTTCTTCGATTTTCTGTCGTATTCATCGGAAACGAAGATACCGGTTCCCTTACAGGCAACGAATAGTCGAAAGATAACCTCTCGACATTTACCGGAATACGTTCAGACCGTTCATGACATACGATAGCCATACGTGCATTGCGGAACGGAGGGAATATATCGCGAATAATTCTATTCCATGTATAACCCTTGTCGAGAGCGATAATCTGCGACTTTCTCCGTTCATTGTCTTTCTCTTTCCCCAAAATATCGAGAACTTTTTCTTTATTGGGAATCTGTGCCCCATTCTTCAATGCAAGTTCAAAAGAGTACCAATCTTCCCACAGATTTTCCACCCTCATCAAATCCTTCGGAAATCCTGTCTCTTTCGATAAATATTTCGCCAACGCTTGCGAACGATACTCCCCCAACTTATGGTTCCATTTCGAGGGTCCCTCGGGAGAAGCGCTTCCTCCGATCCAAAGATAGGCTATACGTACCGAAGCGTCTTTTTGTACTCGGCTCAACACTTCGACGATACTATCCAATTGTTTATTAGGGAACAAATCGTATTTATTCACTTTAAATATAACCGGTATAATAGAAGAATGCGCATGATAAAAAACCGAATCTATTTTCCCCTCGGGTAAAAAAACGACATAATCCGGGTAACTCTTAGAAAATGAAGATATAGGGGACTTGGATTCTTGAGCTTGAACCAAGCTCACAAGCAATATCCCCAAAAAGATTAGCAAGATTCCCCTTTTTATGTGATTACACTTATTCACTCCGTGATTTCATTTAATATTAAAATTCAAAAGATTTTTTGCGGTCCCTCTTATGTTAATTATTCTGAATGCAAAGATAATTTACCACTCAGAAATTACATAGATTAAACAAAATCTGTTAAATTATAATTTTATATTAACACATATAGCTAATAATCAAACACCTATAAAATATGTCTCTTGTATAAAAAATAAAAGCCACAGCAGAACTGTGGCTTTTAAGTGTTTATAAACATTAGAAATTGTTTCAGAACATCAACTTTGCTCCGGCAAAATAGCTACGAGGCATAGAGGGGCCATAAATATAACCCGAATCTCTTTCCTTTCCCTGATCGAAATCTCTTTGATAAGCGTTAAAAATATTCTGAATGCCAGCATTCAGTTGCAAAGTGATAAATTTATACAACGAAAAATCATAAGATATTTTCAGGTTCATATCAAAGAAGTCGGGAGTAGTTACAGCTATATCCTTCGGTATGTAACCTTTCATGTGCTGGACGATCATAGAACCGGTATAAGTTCCCGAAAGAGCTATGTTCAGAGGTTTTACCGGAGAATATGTGGCCGTAAAATAACCATACCAATCGGGGGTACGGAATATTCGCTTTTCTGCCGGAACAGAACTATCTTTGCTCCATTTTTCAGGCCTTGTATAATGACTTTTCTGCCAAGTCACACCTGCTTGTAACTGCACCAAAGAAAGATAGGCTACCTTGCCTTCGACCGTCACCCCTGCAACCTCCGCTCCCTGTCCGTTACGTCGTTCTTTTATCACCGCATTGTGTTCTTCGTCTTTCCCTATCTCTTCAAGAACAAAAACATGATTCAATCGAGTATAAAAACCTTCCAACAACAGGTTACATTGAAAAGCCCCGAAACGACGATACATATCGGCCGAAAGACTTACACTGTGGGATTTTTCTTCCCTCAAATTCTCAGCTTGTCTTATCATCGTAGCTTCTCCTCCTACCGCAGCAACATGCAAATCTTCATCATACGTTTGGGGAGCCCGAAACCCGGAAGAATAACTTAAACGCAAATTCACATCTCTAACAGGATTGAAACGCAAGTTGGCTCTCGGACTGAAAATGACATGATCTATCAGATTATGTTTATCCAACCGTCCTCCAACAAGGATACTCCAACGATCGTTCTTCCATTCGTTTTGCAAAAAAGCACTCTTGGTATGTACCTCTTGACGAGTCTTGCGATTATACCCTTTCATCTCATCTCGCAAATTATCATAATTATATTCGATACCGGCTGTTAAATCGGCAGGCATAAACAAACATTTATCGAAACTGTATATGTATTGAGTACCTGCCACGACAGTCAAGTCCTCCGTTTCGCCGTATGCGTTAAGATTTTGTTCCGTTCCGTAATAACTGTCCCTGCCGATATGCTGAGCCGAAGCATATACATTAACCCGATGTTTTTCATCGGGAGTAAACAGGCTATAATTCAAACCTCCTCCGTCGATAGAATGATTCAACTGCTCCGCTATATCGGCTTCGTGCGGCGGACGGTTCAGGCGATCGCCACCTCGTCGATATTCACTGATATGATGATATTCAAACGTTAGTTTGGAATAATTGCTGGTTTTCAAATAAGAGCGAAAGCCCAACGTCTGAGCCTTTAATTCGGGCAACTCTGTGAAACCGTCGTTATCGTGGTCGTAACCGCTTCGCTGACGATTCTGCCCGAAAATGTAAATGCCGGCTTTATTATTGTCGGTTACGAGCGAAGCATTCAGCGAAGTATTATTGTCGAAGTCGCCGCTTCCACCGATAGAAGTGATACTGTGCGCTATCGAACCGCTATTACGCAACGGTTCCTTCGTAATAATATTGATTGTCCCCGCTATTGCCGAAGCACCGAATAATGCAGAACCTCCTCCCCGCATCACTTCCACTCGCTCTATCATATTGGCCGGAATCTGTTCCAACCCATATACACCCGACAATGCGCTGAATATGGGACGAGAATCCATCAATATCTGTGTATACGGACCGTCGAGCCCATTTATACGGACTTGTTGAAAACCGCAGTTTTGACAATCGTTCTCGACCCTGACACCCGGCTGAAAATTAAGTCCTTGTGCCAAAGAGTTGGAGTTGGTATTTTCAAACGTCTTTATATTCAAAACATTGACCAAAGTCGGCGCTAATTGGCGTGTGGTTTCACTACGATTGGCAGAAACGACAACCCCGTCTAAAACAACGGCATCCTCTTCGATTTCAAAATCGATTTCCAAAGTCGTCCCCCTCCTCAGCGAAACCTTACGACGCTCTGTCTTATATCCTACGGAAGAGGTTTCGAGAAAGAAATCTCCCTCCGGCAAATTTTTCAAAAAATAGTGACCCGATGCATCGGTCATTACACCGATAGTCGTACCTTTCAAAACAACTGAAATATACGGTAAATGTTCTCGTGTGTTCTTATCCAATACATGACCGACAATATTGATGTCCAAAGATTTCGATACGGCAGTTTCGGCACATAACTGCCCGGCACACCACAGGCATACCCATAATAATATATAATTCTTCATTTTTCGATTCTAAATAATAAAATACAATCTGTTGTCCCTACCTTGAAATAAGATAAGGACAACAACTCTTTTCTCCTAAATATATCATATTACAGAACCGAAACGGGCGGAGCTCGCAAACCATGAGCGCCCCATTTCTCGGAAATGAGACAGAAATATCTGGACGGGAAAAACAACCGACTGCAATAAGAAAACAAAATCACCGATACAAAAGCCCACATCGACGGATTCTCCGTCTCGATACTGGACAACATGTGTATCAACTGAAACTCAGCCGTTGTATGTCCGTGTTCCGTTCCCGGTTTATACGGGTGAGAATGGACAATCGTCACTCCATTGACTACATGCGAGTGTGTGAACAGCGAAATGCAGCCTATGTACGAAATGAATAGTACAGGCAGAAAATATCTCGCTATTTTATGGAGCAACTGTTTCAAAGGTATTTCTATTAAAAATACAAATTTAAGATTTTTTTATCGATTCCGCAAAAATTACAAAACAAACACCGTCATCATTTATTTCAAAACTACGATAATTCCCAATCAAGCCTTTCTTCGCATGGCTACTATTCGGTCAAAGCGTTTCTGAGAAGGAGTCCCGACAACAAGTTCTTTCGGTTCAAATTTTTTATCGAACTCAATAGCCTGAGATTCATCTATATTATATACAGGATTTTCAATATAACGTCCTCTTGCATCGGATAATGCGTTTTCATATAACTCGCACACATGCAACGCATCGGCATACATGTCGTCTGCTGTCCGTATTCCTAAGGTCTCGGCAGGCACAAATCCCCTTCGCAAATAGTAGTCGGGCTCCCCGCATAATAAGATTGCACGAAAGCCCATACATTTGGCTAAATTTCGAGTATGGTCGATCAATCTTTTCCCGATACCCATGTTCTGATATTCCGGCAACACCGAAATAGGCCCCAAAGATAAAACCTCGTATTCTTTTCCGGTATCGGCTTGAATGACCGATTTCAAAAAGACTATATTCCCAACGATCTTATCATCGAATACGGCAACAAAATCCAACTGCGGTACAAACACCCGACTATACCGCATGATATGAATCAAATAATGTTCGTAACACCCGGGAGAATAACGATTCCAAAAAGCCTCCCGAACTACATTTTCTGTTTCGGGATAGTCCGAGAAACGTTCATTTCTAAGTTCTATTTCCATACAGACTTCTCTTTCCACTCATTTTTCACAAAAATACAAAATTAACAACACAAATAAACAAGACCAGCACAATAAAAACACATACGTCCCGTTTTATAGTCGTAATAATAATTATCTTTCAGAGAGATAATACGCTGGAAAAATTTACATCCGGTTTCGGCAGGGTATCGGTACGGCTTTCGGCCTTCGTATCAAAAATAAAACATTCCGAATCATAATTGTATAACAGCAACTGACGCCCGGCACCGGCCGGCAACAGGCAACTAATCCCGGCGCAGTCGGTATATTCCGCACAAGAAGCCGCCCGGCACAGAGCCGCTCTGCACCGCAGGCAGCCCCGGAAACCAAAGCCGGCGAACCCCGCCCCGCAAGAGCTCTTTCCGACACTGGCCGCAGGGAACCGATCCTGCCTCCGCGCACCCTTTCCATAGTACCGGAACTATCCTTCCGGGGGAGCATCTTCTCCCTGCGAAAAAGGCCGGAAACCCGTTCAGAACACATCCAAGCCCGTTTCCAGCATCGCACACCGAGAATTTCAGCCGCACAATCCACTCAGGGACAATGCAATAAATACCGCTCAACAAGTTAACATAATATTTAACAATAACATGCCGTTAGATAGGCGAAGAATCAAAAGTTAGACTATTAAATTTCATGACGACGCAACATGCAAGTAAAAATTTCGAAGACGCTCGAGGGCATCATTGCCCGCGCGGCGTTTAATACGACCAAAGCAGGAATCGACCACTCGCTGAAGGATTTTCTCATGCTGGAGATGCTCCGCGAAGAAGGGTCGCTTGCCTACCAGCTTTTATCCTCCCGTCTGAAGGACTGGGAGCTCTACCAGGTACGCCTGCGCATCGAACGCGAGGTACTCGGGGCAGGGCGGCGCGAAAACACGGGCGCCGAAGAGTTTTACCGCGCCTTTACCGACGAGTTGTGCGCCGTATCGGGCGCCACGCGGAGCGTTTCTACGGCCCACGCGCTGCGAGCCATCGTCGGCGACCGCTCGACCGCGACATCGCGCGTACTCGAAATGTACGGCATCACGGGCGAAGTCGTATCCGAAGACATCAAGAAATTCGCCGCCGGCGACGACTTCCGCACGGAGATACAGGTACACATGCTCGACTTCGGCGAGGAAAACAAACCCGAAGAGAAAAACACATCGCACGTGCTCGACAAGTTCGGCGTAAACCTCACGCAGATGGCCCGCGAGGGCAAGATCGACCCCGTCGTGGGGCGCGAGCAGGAGATCGAGCGCGTAGTCCAGATACTCTCGCGCCGCAAGAAGAACAACCCGATCCTGATCGGCGAGGCGGGCGTGGGCAAGAGCGCCATCATCGAAGGGCTGGCACTGCGCATCGCAGGCGGCGAGGTG
>ENA-ORUL01002382-ORUL01002382.1-human-gut-metagenome-genome-assembly--contig:-NODE-2382-length-10749-cov-4.443800_pt1 | contig 10749 bp, 8 predicted proteins | sample MGYA00242084_ERZ509219 | MGnify/ENA primary metagenome ERZ509219 (study PRJEB26280, sample SAMEA2338792) | human gut metagenome | biome: human gut; feature: human-associated habitat; material: faeces...
CCCCCAGACTCATCTGCCGAGGCGGAGCGTCGATCCGCACCCGGGTCTTCACCACCACCTGCGAATCGTTCTTGGGCGGGCTGAACAGGTCGCCGAACCGGCGGAAGAAATTGCGCTTCTTTTTCGGAGCCACGCGCACCGTATCGCGGACCAGGATCGTATCGGGTTCGATAGTCGGTTGCGACAGGGAGTCCAGCATGGGAATCATCCGCTGGATATTTTCGCTCAACAACGTCGCCGTGCCCGCCGAACGCAGGTTGCGGTCCAGAGCCTTGATCCCCTGCTCCTTGCCGGCGATCAGCCGCACGATCGTGTCCAGACGCATCTGCTGCGACTCGTCGTCCGCACGCATACGGAGCGAATCGATGCACTCCCGTACCAGCCGGAGTTCGCGTTTGTAACGATTCTCGTAGCTGGCATAACCGGCCACCAGCATCTGACCGTATGTTTCGGCCTCATAGAGATGGTAGAGAGTCTGATTGACCAGTCCGCGCCGCCGCCGAAGCTCCTGCTGGCTGTGGTCCGGTTCGAGGAGCGCTCCGGTCTGACGCCAGACGTAGATCATGGCCGTCAGGCCGATCAGGGCGATCAGCACGTAACCCACGACGATTTTGGTGCGTACGAATTTAGACTCTTTCATCATAGCGGATCGACTTATCCTTCGCCCAAAGATAGCATCTGTTTCGGTGATTTTCGCTGCGGAAAGCCTTTTTCTTTCCAAAGCCTTTCCGCAAGGGGGTCTGCACCCTATTTGATCCGGGCGATGATCCTCTCCAGCGTCAGCTCACGCACCGCATCGCGTCCGATCCGGCGGGCTGCCGCCCCCTCCTTCGCCGCCAGTCTACGGGCCAGCGCCAGCGCATCGGGGTAAAGCCCCCGGCTACGTTTGCCGATCTGCCGCAGGGCCCAATTCACGGCTTTTCCGATCCGGACGCGAGAATCCTCCGCACCCCGTTCGATCAGCGGCAGAAAGGCCCTGAAATCGTCGTCCGAAGCCCGTTTATCCCCGACGGCGAGCGTAGCCAGCAGAGCGAACCCCGCCCGTCGGATAAACTCCTCGTCCGAAGCGGCGTATTCGCGCACCTTGCCGTAAGCGTACGACGTATAGCGGAACAGGTTGATACAACACTGGTCGCACAGGTCCCACGACCGAAATTCGGCGACCCAGGCATCCATCTCCTCCGGACGGAACAGCGCCGGATCGGCGATCATCGACGCCAGGATCCGCCCTTCGTGCACCGGCCTGCGGTAGAGTTCCAGCGCCAGCGCATGATCCCGGCCGATCTCCCGCGCCAGACGCCGCAGATCGACCACCCGCACCCCGACCGCCAGCCGGGCGTCGATTCCGAACCGCACCATTCCCTCCCGGAACTCCGGATTGGCATGGGCCGCAAGCCACTCCAAGACCTCTTCGCAGGTCATATCCTTTCCTTTTTTCGTCTTCATCTCTATCTCACTTATCCGCACGAATGAAATTCTAAAAATAGTCATTTATTTTATTTCTGCAAACCGATCCGAAAAGAAGGACGGTTTTCATACCCCGCAATGCGTAAATTTCATCCGACCGTTTTTCAACATCGAAAAGGGGAGAACGCTGCGAGCGTTCTCCCCTTTTCGATTCGCGGACATGCGCCTGCAAAGCAAACGCACATTCGCCGTATTTCCAGTTACTTACGCTTCTTGTCCGCTTTCTTGGCGTTTTTCTTCGAAGCCTTCGTCTCCTTTTTCTTCACATCCTTCTGATCGCATGCCTTGGTGCAGTCGCTCTTCACGAGGGTCATCTCGTCGAGCAGCCAGTCCGCACCCGCGAACTTGTCGATCACGAAGAGCACATAGCGAACGTCCACGCCGATAGTACGCTGTACATCCGGCTCGAAGGCGATATCGCCCGACATAGCCTCCCAGTTACCGTCGAAAGCCAGACCGATCAGCTCGCCGCGGCTGTTCATCATCGGCGAACCCGAGTTACCGCCCGTGATGTCGCAGTTGGCCAGGAACGCTACGGGAAGTTCGCCCTTGCAGTTGGCATAGGGACCGAAATCCTTCGCCTCGTAAAGCTCCTTGAGCTTGGCGGGAACGACGAATTCGGGATTCGAAGAATCCTCCTTCTCCATCACGCCCTTGAGCGTCGCGTAGTAATCATATACCACGCCGTCGGCAGGTTCATAAGGCAACACCTGACCGTAAGTCAGACGAATGGTGAAGTTCGCATCCGAATACCAGGCCTTGTCGGGCTGCATGCGCATCAGACCGGCTACGTAAAGACGATGTCCGTCCGCATATTTCTGCAGGTTGGGTACGGCCTTCTCGCGCAGCTCCTTCATCTTGTTCAGAACCGACGTAGCCAACACTACCGCCGGATCGTTCTTGATCTGCTCGGACGTAGCGGCCGATGCCTTGGCCTCGTCCGTGAAGACCGAATTGTCGTACAGGTAATCCACATAAGCGTCGATGTCGCCGCCGAACTGCGCGTCGATCACCTCCGCGAAAACGGTCGGCAGATCCTTCACGTTCTCCTTGACCATCGAAAGCATCTTCCGGGCTACCTTGCGGTCCGTCGGCAGGTTGTAATCCTTGTAGAAGTTGGCGTAATACTCCTTCGCCTGCGCTTTCGCTTCGTCGCTTACCTCCTCGGCCGTCAGCATCCGGTTAGCCACCAGAGCCGGGGTCATGATTTCGACCGAACGGACCATCGCCTCGCTCAAATACTGGAGCGGACCGGTGTAGGCCATGTTGTCGTTCACCGCCTCGCGGATCATGCCGAGCGCATCGACGAATCCCTCTTCAGGCAGCGTATTCTGCTCGGCCCAAGCCTGGAATTCGGCTTCCTGCGCCTCCTTCAAGGCTTTCACGTCCAGTTTTTTCAGACCGCGCAGCATGCCGATCGTATTCTTCCAATAGTTCGACGAATTGGCATATTTCGAAGCGTACTGGATACGCACCTTGTCGCTGGCGGCCATGTCCTCCTTCAGGATGTCCTGACGGGCGCCGCGAATGTCGATGCGCTGCGGACCCGAAACCTGGAACATCTCGTCGATCTCGTACGAAGTCATGTAACGCTCGGTCGAACCGGGGAAGCCCATGATCATCGTGAAATCGTCGGCCTTGTAACCGTCGAGCGACACCTTGAGGAACTCTTCGGCCTTGTAGGGTACGTTCTCTTCCGAATATTCCGCCGGACGGTTGTCCTTGCCGGCATAGATGCGGAAGATCGAGAAGTCGCCCGTATGACGCGGCCACATCCAGTTGTCGGTTTCGCCGCCGAACTTGCCGATCGACGTCGGGGGAGTACCGACCAGACGGATGTCCCGATAAACCTCCATCACGAACGCGAAGTACTGGTTGCCACCGAAGAACGGCTGGATGTTGATCGTCATGCCGGGATTCTCGGCCCGCAATTTCTCGTACAGCGCCTCGATGTTCTTATCCTCCATTTCCGAACGCTCCTCGCCCTTGGCGATCGAGGGGATGTTGCCCAGCACCTCGGGCGTTACGTCGATGATTCGACGGATGAAAGTGACCGTCAGCCCCGGAGCCGGCAGCTCCTCCTCGTTGGACATGGCCCAGAAACCGTCCTTCAGGTAGTCGTGCTCCACCGAAGAGAGGGCCTGAATCGAACCGTAACCGCAATGGTGGTTGGTGAAAACGAGTCCTTCGGGCGATACGACCTCGCCCGTACAACCGTTACCGAAAATGACGATCGCATCCTTGAGCGATCCGTGATTCACCGAATAGATATCTTCGGCCGTGAGCTGGCAGCCCTTGGCTTTCATATCCCCGATGTTCATCTTCTGAAGATAGGGCAGAAGCCACATACCCTCGTCTGCAGCGGCAGTCAGCGATACGACTGCCGCAGCCAGGCATAAAATCAGTTTTTTCATCTCTCCTTAAAATGTTTGTTTACTTGGTTTATAAAAAATATATAGTTGAATTTCTCTGTTCGCACTTCATACGACCGGCTCCGCATCCGCCCAACCGGATCGGAATGCCGCACTCTCTCCGTTCCTTCCCCTGTTCTCTTTTTTCGTCCTTCGCCGCAACCGGCCGGGCAGGTTCTCCCTCGTTTCTCCTCTTTGGCCGCCGACCGGAAATCCGCCGTTCCGCCTCCGTAACCGCACAGGCCGTGCGACCGGAGGATCGCCCTCCGGCGAGCGAAAAACCTACTTGATGGCGATCATGTTGAGGATCGAACGCTCGGCACGGCGGCGTACCTCCTCGTCGAGCGATATTTCGGGCCGCTCGTCGCGCAGCGTGGTGAAGATATTCTCCAGCGTAATCATCTTCATATACCTACAATTGTTGCATCCGCACGCCTCGTCGTCGGGAGGGGCCGGGATAAACGTCTTCTCCGGATAGCGGCGCTTCATCTCGGTCAGAATCCCCGCTTCGGTCACCACGATGAACTCCCTGGCGGAACTTTTGCCGCAATAGTCCAGAATAGCCGCCGTCGAACCGACGAAATCGGCCACCTGCACGATATAGGCCCTGCATTCGGGATGCACCACCACCTGCGCTGCGGGATGCTGCCGCTTCAGTTCCAGGATTTTTTCCAACGAAAACTCCTCGTGCACATGGCAGGCGCCGTCCCAGATCACCATATTCTCGCGTCCAGTCAGCTTTTGGATATAGGAACCCAGGTTCCGGTCGGGAGCGAAGATGATCGGCTGGTCGGCCGGAATCGACTCTACGACCTTCAGGGCATTGGACGAGGTGCAGCACACATCCGTCAAGGCTTTCACCCCGACCGAAGTATTGACGTACGAAACCACCTTGTAGCCGGGATATTTCGCCTTGAAAGCCGCGAAAGCGGCCGCATCGCACGATTCTGCCAGCGAACATCCCGCTTCGAGATTCGGAAGCAGCACCTTCTTTTCAGGCGAGAGCACCTTGGCCGTCTCTGCCATGAAATGCACGCCGGCGAAGAGGATGATCCGGGCGTCGGTCTTCTGCGCCTCGATGGAGAGCGCCAGCGAATCGCCCAGGAAATCGGCTACTTCCTGCACTTCGGGCAGCGTATAGTAGTGCGCCAGGATAACGGCGTTCTTCTCGCGTTTGAGCCGCTCGATTTCCGTTTTGAGTTTCGATGAGTTATCGACCATCGTTTTTTATTTTTTATACTTTTATTTTATTAAAAAAATAATTAAAAGTAAATATAATGCCTGTTGATAGTGTTGATAATTATACCGTATTTCGGGTTATCCACAGCATAGCTTTTCGAAGTTCCGTATTCTGTTCTGCCGATAAGGTCCGGGAGGTTGTCGAAACCCGTTTTTTGGAAAGTTACCGACAAATGTTCAAAACAGGTTTCGACATTTCGACATGTTCGGATTATCAACATTCGCTTCTCTTTTTCCGTGCATATCCCGAATCATACTTTGCGAAAACTTTTTTTTGCCGTTTTCTTGTTTTGTCTATACCGGGCGAAAGATGGATTTTGCAAACGGTTCCGGGTTTTTCTTTTCAAAAGTTATTGCGGGTTTATCAACATCGTTCGTGGGGTTATTTGACCACCTTATCAACAATCCGGTCGGCTATCTCCCGGTAGTAGGGTTCGACGCGGGCGTCGATCGACACCGACGGCGTTCCCGTATCGGCGCCTTCCATAATGGACTGTATGATAGGTATTTCTCCCAACAGGTCTATGCCGTTTTCCTCGGCGAAGCGGCGGGCGCCTCCCTTTCCGAAGAGGTAGTAACGGTTTTCGGGCAGCTCTTCCGGCGTGAACCAGGCCATGTTTTCGACGATGCCGGCCAGGGGGATGTTCACCTGCGGATTGCGGAACATCTCCACGCCGCGCCGTACATCGGCCACGGCGATCTGCTGGGGGGTGGAAACGATCACGGCCGTGTCGATTTTCAACTCCGAAATGATCGAGAGGTGAATATCTCCCGTGCCGGGAGGAAGATCCACGAGCAGGAAATCGAGCGCTCCCCAGCGTGTCTGGTGGATCATCTGCCGCAAGGCGTTCACCGCCATTGCACCGCGCCACAGCAGGGCGTCCGAAGGTTTCACGAAGAAGCCGATCGACATGATTTTCATATCCATCGTTTCGGCCGGCAGGATGATATCCTGCCCGTCCACCTGTTCGGCTTCGGGCAGGTAACCTTCCAGACCGAACATCTTGGGCTGCGAAGGGCCGTAGATGTCGGCGTCGAGGATGCCGACCCGGAAACCCCGGTTGCGCAGGGCGACGGCAAGGTTGGCCGTGACGGTCGATTTTCCGACACCGCCCTTGCCCGAAGCGATCGCTACGATGTGGGCTATGTCGCCCGTCATGGTCGGTTTGTCCGCAGCTTGCGGTTTCTTGGGAGCGGCCTCCTTAATAATAACGGTGATGGATCCTTTCAGGGCGGGAAAATTCTCTTCCAGCAGTGCTTGAACCTGCCGTTTGATCTTCAGGGCGAAGGGATCGCGCACTTTGGCGAAATTCAGGGTGACGGTTATCTTGTCGCCGGGAGTCGAAACCTGTTCGACGAATCCGCTCTCGACAAGACCGTGCTGGGTCTCCGGATGGAGGATACGGTTGAGTAATTCCTTGACTCTCTCTTCCATATTTTCAGTTAAGTTGGTAGCAACGATCGTGCAAACCGGGCGGCAAAGAGCCTGCTCCTGCTCGTCCGGATGCGGCTTATCTGGACAAAGATAACTATTATTTCCGATATAATAAGTCTTTATGGAAAATTATGTTATCGATAAACGATAAATATTATTTGTTTTTCATAAAATTAACGGTTATATTTGCCGCATATTAACTCCGATTCGGAGGGGGGCCGGGATTCGGCGATGCGGAAAAGTTTCGCCCCGTTCGCGCCTCATGCGCCGTTTCGCAGCGAATGAATATTAAATAAATCGGTATGAAATTTTTGAAAATGTTTTTCGCCGGTCTGCTCGCTTTTGTCGTGGGCAGTGCGGTGATGCTCTTTCTTTCCGTGGTGATTTTGTTCGGAATCGTAGGTTCCATGACCTCTTCGGAACCGGTGACGGTCGGAGAGCACGCGATTTTGAAACTGGATTTTTCGGAAGACCTGATCGAGTCGCCGAGCAGCGATCCTTTCGCCGGCATCGATTTCGCCACGATGACGGCCAGACACCAGGTTACTCTTTACAATGCGTTGCGGGCCATCGAAACGGCCAAGAACGATCCCCGCATCCAGGGTATTTATCTGCGTCCGAACGGAGGCGGAGTCGCCACTTACGCCATTCTGGAGGAGCTGCGCGAGGCGCTTCAGGATTTCCGGCAGGGCGGCAAGTTCATCATCGCCTATAACGAAACCTACGGCCAGGGGGGATACTATCTGGCATCGGTCGCCGACAAGATCTACCTGGAGCCTCACGGAGGGATGCAGTGGACAGGTGTTTCTTCGACGCTGATGTTTTACAAGGGTCTTTTCGACAAGCTCGATATTCAGGCCGAAATTTTCCGTCCGACGGCCTGCAGGTACAAGAGTGCCGTGGAGCCTTATTTCCTTTCGAAGATGTCGAATGCCAACCGCGAGCAGATGCAGTTGTTGGTGGATTCCTATTGGAATGTGATGGCGGAGGCCGTCGCCGAGTCGCGCGGTATCGAGCTTTCGACCTTGAACCGACTGGCCGACGGGCTCGAAGTGTCGCTGGCACAGGAGGCGCTCGATCATGGGATGGTGGACGGATTGCTGTTCGAGGATCAGATGGACGATGTGTTCCGGGAGTACGGCGCCGTCGCCAAGAACGACGGACAGTTCGAGTTCGTGACGTTGGGACAGTACGTGTCGCAACTGAATGCGGACCTTAAGAATATCTCTTCGTCGCAGATAGCGATCGTCTATGCCGACGGTGCGATCGTCGATGGCGAAGGCTACGGTGCCGATATTTACGGCAATACGCTGGCTGCGAAGTTGGCGAAGGTACGTCGCAACGACGATGTCAAGGCCGTGGTGCTGCGTGTCAATTCGCCGGGCGGCAGCGCGCTGGCTTCGGATGTGATCTGGCGCGAGGTGGAGCTGCTTCGGGAGAAGAAGCCGGTGATCGTATCGATGGGCAGCTATGCGGCCAGCGGCGGTTACTATATTTCGTGCGGTGCCGATGCCATCGTGGCGGACAAGACGACCCTTACGGGGTCGATCGGGGTGTTCGGAATGTTCCTGCGCCTGGAGGATGCCCTGAAGAATAAGCTGGGCATTACGTTCGATGCCGTGAGAACCAATACGTCGGCCGATATGGGCGTGATGCGTCCCCTGACGGGAACCGAACGGGCGGCGATCATGCGCTCGGTGGACGAGGTGTACGAAACTTTCACCTCCTACGTGGCCGAAGGCCGTAATCTGCCGCTGGAAAAGGTGCTCGACATTGCCGGCGGACGGGTTTGGAGCGGCACGGATGCCCTCGCTCTCGGGTTGGTGGATACCAACGGCGGTCTGAAGACAGCCATCGCTATTGCGGCTGACAAGGCCGAATTGGGCGATAAGTTCCGCATCGTCGAGATGACCGAGGCTCCGACCGGCTTCGGGGCGTTCTTCTCCGGATTCATGGCCAAAGTCAAGGCCGACATCGTGGCCGGAGAACTGGGACCCTGGGCCGGCGAGTGGCGCAAGATCCGTGAGGCGGTGGGACAGCAGGGCGTAGTGATGTATTGTCCTTATGCGGTACAGCCGGAGATGTAGGAAATCGCGGACGGAATGCCCGGACTCACTTTAAGTTTTCGATCGATTATGGAGATATTGAAAGTAGAACACGTTACCAAGCGCTTCGCCAGACATACGGCTCTGGACGATGTGTCGCTCACGATTCCCAAGGGGTCGGTTTACGGCCTGCTCGGACCCAACGGTGCGGGCAAGACCACGCTGATCCGCATCATCAACCGCATTACGGCGCCCGACGAGGGGAAAGTCATCTTCGACGGCTGCGAAATCCAGCCGCAGGATGTCTATCGCATCGGCTATCTGCCCGAGGAGCGCGGTCTGTATAAAAAGATGAAAGTGGGCGAACAGGCCGTCTTCTTCGCCCGCCTGAAGGGGCTTTCGCGCCACGAAGCGGTGGTGCGGCTCAAGAAGTGGTTCGTCAAATTCGGCATCGAATCGTGGTGGGACCGCAAGGTGGACGAACTTTCGAAGGGTATGGCCCAGAAAGTCCAGTTCATCGTCACGGTGCTGCACGAACCTGAGCTGCTGATCTTCGACGAGCCTTTTTCGGGTTTCGATCCGATCAACGCCAACCTTTTGAAGGAGGAGATTCTCGGCTTGCGCGACAAGGGTTCGACGGTCATCTTTTCGACCCACAACATGTCGTCCGTCGAGGAGATCTGCGACCATATCACGCTTATCAACAAGTCGCGCAACATTCTTACGGGCCGTGTGGACGAGATCCGGCGCAGGCACGGCAACAACATTTTTCAGGTAGCCTACCGGGGCGACGCGGAGGCGCTGCGCGGTGTGCTCGAAGGTCGCTGCGAGGTGCTCGAACAGCCCGAGCCGGAGTTCGGGGCGGCCTATTCGTCGCTCAAGCTGCATGTGGAGCGGGATGCCGACGTGCGGGAGGTGATCGCCCGGATCAACGATGCGGTGGAGCTGCGCTCCTTCACGGAGATCATCCCGTCGATGAACGACATCTTCATACGGGCCGTCGGGGGAACCCTCAACGCGGAGTAATCGGAAGAAAACGAACAAGCAAAAGTAGAAAGCCATGGCAAATTCGAAGATAGGAATTATCATTACCCGGGAATTCAACGAACGGGTGCGCAAGAAGTCGTTCATCGTGACCACGATTCTTATGCCGGTGCTGATGATCGGCCTGATGGTGGCCCCGGCGCTCATCATGCGCTATTCCCAGGGGGAAACCCGGCATATTTCCGTGATCGACGAGAGCGGTGTGATCGCTCCCCGGCTCGAGAGCAGCGAGGAGGTGGTCTATGAGCCGACCGACCTGACGCTCGACGAGGCTCGCAGAGAGCATACCGACCGTTTCGGCATACTCTGGATCGGCGGGGACATAATGACCAATCCCGGCAACGTGAAACTCTATACCAACGGCTCCTCGGCGATGTTGGTCGAGGAGAGCGTGTCGGGGCAGATCGCCGACATCATCGAGAAGGAGAAACTCAAGGACTATAACATCGAAAATCTGTCGCAGATTCTCTACGAGGTGAAGACTACGGTCTATATGCAGGTCTTCCGCAACGACCAGATGCAGGACGACGGCAGCGACAAGCAGGCCAATTCGTCGGCCGTATCGACCGTCGTGGTCACGTATTCATTTTCCTTTACGCTTAGAACAACGCTTCGCATCAGGCGTGCGTAAGTAGGCCATGAAACAATGACAAGGGCAAACATGGTGTTGAACAGGTTGGAGCCCATAACTGCGTTGATGATCATTGCCAGGATCAAGGATGGGAAAGACAGGATCATTTCGGAAAAACGCATCATCACATTATCCAGCCAGCCGCCTGCGTAACCGGCCAGTGCGCCGTAAAAGGTGCCGATAATGCCTGCAATGATAACGGAGAGACACCCTGCAAGAAGAGAATAACGTCCGCCGTAGATCACACGGCTGAAAATGTCACGTCCAAAGTTATCTGTGCCGAACCAGTGGATGGCAGAAGGTGCCTTTAAACGCATGGACAGATCCTGTGTGATTGGGTCGTAAGGAGCAATAGCAGGTGCTAAAACAGCTGCTAAGATCCATCCAAGACAGATCAAAATACCCAGTGTAAACAGGTAATTGGATTTTAATAATTTTTTCAGGGAATGGATCATGGTTAATTGCACCTCACTCTTG
>ENA-ORUL01002385-ORUL01002385.1-human-gut-metagenome-genome-assembly--contig:-NODE-2385-length-10737-cov-2.565437_pt1 | contig 10737 bp, 10 predicted proteins | sample MGYA00242084_ERZ509219 | MGnify/ENA primary metagenome ERZ509219 (study PRJEB26280, sample SAMEA2338792) | human gut metagenome | biome: human gut; feature: human-associated habitat; material: faeces...
AAACTTTGCCGGGCAGATTGAGTCTCATACGACAATGTTTTATGGAAAATGTGAAGATTGTATTTTAAAGTCTTAGCAAAAGAATTTTTCAAATATCCATTGACAAAAGAAACTAATTATGCTAAATTAATATCAGTAACTATTACTGATATTGAAAAATAAAAAGTAAAAGAAAAGGAGATCTTAACTATGAAAAAATTTGTATGTACAGTATGCGGATATGTTTATGAAGGAGAAGCTGCACCAGCTGAATGTCCACAGTGCCATGTAGGAGCTGATAAATTCAAAGAAATGACAGGAGAAAGAGAATGGGCTGCTGAGCACGTTGTAGGTGTTGCTCAGGGTGTAAGCGAAGACATTCTTGCAGATTTAAGAGCAAACTTTGAAGGAGAATGTTCAGAAGTTGGTATGTACCTTGCTATGTCAAGAGTAGCTCACAGAGAAGGATACCCAGAGATCGGTTTATACTGGGAAAAAGCTGCATGGGAAGAAGCAGAACACGCTGCTAAATTCGCTGAATTATTAGGTGAAGTTGTTACAGACAGCACAAAGAAAAACCTTGAAATGAGAGTAGAAGCTGAAAACGGAGCTACTGCCGGAAAATTTGATCTTGCAAAACGTGCAAAAGCTGCTAACCTTGATGCAATTCATGATACAGTTCATGAAATGGCAAGAGACGAAGCTCGTCACGGAAAAGCATTCGAAGGATTATTAAAGAGATACTTCGCATAATCATCCCTATCTTATATAATATAGAAAGAGGCCAGAAAGTTTCTGGTCTTTTTCTTTTGTTTTCATCTGGACTGGTCGTTTTTTGTAAAACTGGCTATTTTTACATGACCACTCTTGTGCTAGGATAGATTTACAAAGAAATAAAAACGCCATATCGATATCGAATATGGCAAATACATGAGAGGATGAGACATATGAAAACAAAAAATCAAACTGTTATGAAATTAGCACAAACCGCATTACTGGCGGCTCTCTGCTTCGTATCATTTACTTTTTTACAGATTAAGATTCCAATGCCTGGCGGTGATGCGACATCCCTTCACATCGGAAATGCATTCTGTGTGCTTGGTGCACTGTTACTCGGAGGCTGGTATGGCGGGCTGGCTGGCGCGATTGGTATGACCATCGCCGATTTAATGGATCCAATCTATATCACTGGTGCACCAAAGACCTTTTTCCTGAAATTATGTATTGGGCTTATCGTTGGTCTTGTAGCTCACCATATTGCAAAGATCAACGACAGCACTGACAAGAAATACGTCTTTAAGTGGAGTCTGATCGCCTCGATTGCCGGTCTTAGCTTCAATGTCATCGCCGATCCGATCGTTGGATATTTTTATAAGCAATATATCCTCGGACAGCCTCAGAAAATGGCAGAAGTTCTTGCAAAGTGGAGCGCAGCAACTACATTTGTCAATGCTGTTGTATCTGTCATCCTTGTAGTATTTATCTACAACGCGGTCAGACCAATACTACTTCGCAGTGGACTTCTTGTATCCCAACCAAAAAACTAAATAAAATATGCTCCCTCCCAAGGAATAAGTATTTATTATTACACTTGTCTTCCTCGAAGGGAGCATATCATTTGCAGATCTTCTGCAAGTTGATACCACTATTTTATAATTCGTTCTTAATCTTTTCTACTAATTCTGCGTATTCTTGTTCTGTGAGATACTTTTCTCCCGGATTCATTGCGAATACACCGCCCCACTCATATCCATCTTTATATTTCGGAACTAAATGGAAGTGCAGATGATGTCCAGTATCTCCATATGCTCCATAGTTCACTTTCTCCGGCTGAAATAATTTGTGAAGCACATTGGCAACTTTAGCCACTTCATCAAAATATAAATGAAGTTCTTCCTGAGATAATTCTACCAGTTCACTTACATGTTTCTTATGAGCAACGATCACACGTCCTAAGTGGCTCTGTTCTTTAAATAAGTAAACTTTTGAGCTTTCCAATTCACAAATCTTAATTCCAAATGCATCTAATAATTCGCCTTCTACGCAGTATGCACAATTCTGATCTTTCATTCTTTTATCCTCCTGAATCTGTTCTATCTTCTTTTATACACTACCACATTCAAAAAATATTTACAATCTTATTCCTTACTCCTCTGTAATTTTTAAAAATCTGTAGAACATCTTTTTACAATCTGGCATGGAATCTTATTATTTTGTTCCACATCGTTCTCCCCTTGAAGCACTTTTACCATATTTTCAATCGTATCATAACAAATCTGCTCTAAATGATTGTCGACCGAAGTTAATTCTGGTTCGCTGCATACGGCCATCCCCGAATTGTTATAGCCTGTTACGCTTAACTCTTCCGGCACTTTGATTCCTCTCGCCTTTGCGTATTTCAATGCTCCTACTCCCAAACTGTCATTGCATGCCAGTACACTGTCAAATTCTAAGGTCCGGTGCGCCAGCAAAATATCTTGAATATAATGTATATCATTTTTTGTATAAAATTTTAAATCTCCTAAAATCGGATACCCTGCATCTGAGAGAGCAGCTTCATACCCCTTTAACTTCTGCTCCGCACTATATGTATGAGAATCACTCAAAAATAGAATTCTTTTCTTTCCTCTCCGGATCAATGCCGTCGTTACATCATATGCCCCTTGAAAATCATCTCCATAGAAGCAAAAAATATTCTCTCCCTGAATATATCCATTTACCATAAAGACTGGAACTTGTTTTGCTGCCGCCTGGATATACTCCGTTTCTCTGGGCTCCTTTCCAATTCCTGCATAAGTAGAACCGACCATGATCAACGTATCAATTCTTTTTGACAACAGAAGCTTTGTATGATGCTCCTTAGATTTCTGCTCATGCCCGCTACATCCTAAAATACAATCATACCCATATGCATGGAGTCTTTTTTCCAGATAAGAAACTGCCTGTGCCATATAAAGATCTGAAATATCCGGACACAAAATCCCTATCATCTTCATGGAATTTAACCCTAGACCACGGGCAAATACGTTCGGCGTATATTCTGATTTTTTAATAACTGCAAGCACTTTTTCTTTTGTCTTCTCACTTACATTCGGACTTCCATTTACCACTCTTGAAACCGTGGCAATCGAAACCCCTGAAAGCCTCGCTATATCATAGATATTCATTTTATCCCTCTTTAATTCATCCATATTTTCACCAACTTTCTTTCATTCATTGTACCACATATCACTGTCATACTTCTATATCTTTCCTCACTTTTTGAAAGCTCTTTCATTCTCATTCTATCATACTCGCTTTTTCTCTTTGATTCAAGTGAAAATCCATTGTGTTTCCTTCCAATTTTTATCATGGTTTTTTGTGTATTTCAACGAAGTATAAAGTTTTTTTCATTTTCTGTTGACTGTTTTTTCAAAATATCGTATGGTAATGTAAACGCTTACAATATTGTTTTTGAAAGGACGGAGTTATGCAGAAATTTATAAAAATTCATTCCAGTGATAATGTTGCAGTCGCATTGGAACCTCTGACTGCCCATTCAGAACTAATACTGCCTTCGGGTACACTCCTATTGACAGAAGATATCCCTCAAGGACATAAATTTGCACTTTGCAATCTCCCTGAGGGCGCTCCTGTTATAAAATATGGTGCTCAAATCGGAACTGCTACAAAAGAAATTCCGACAGGTTCCTGGGTTCACACCCATAATATCCATACAAATCTCGATCAACTTCTAACCTATACTTATGACAGACAAGCGACTCCCCTTCCCTCTTCCGCTGACCGCACATTCCAAGGATACCGCAGAGCAAATGGAAAAGTCGGAATCCGCAATGGTATCTGGATCATTCCTACTGTTGGCTGTGTTAATAATGTCGCTTCTGCGATTAAACGACAGGCACAGTCTCTAATTTCTGGATCGGTGGAGGAGATCCTAGCCTTTTCTCATCCTTACGGCTGCTCACAGATGGGCGATGACCAAGAACATACCCGGAAGATTCTGGCAGATTTGATCAATCACCCGAATGCTGGAGCTGTCCTTGTCCTGGGACTCGGATGTGAAAACAGTAATATTGATGTCCTGAAATCCTATATCGGCAATTATGATGAAAACCGTGTCCGCTTTCTTGTCGCTCAAGACTGTGAAAATGAGATAGAAGAAGCTTTAAATATCATTCAGGAACTTGTTGATTACGCCAGTCAGTTTCATCGGGAGCCAATCAGCTGCCGGGAACTTGTCATCGGCATGAAATGCGGAGGTTCTGACGGACTTTCCGGAATCACTGCCAATCCTGTTGTCGGCGCATTTTCTGACATGCTGATTTCCAAAGGAGGCACAACCATCCTTACGGAAGTTCCGGAAATGTTTGGCGCAGAGACACTGCTGATGAACCGTTGTGAAACCGAAGAACTATTTAACCAGACAGTCTGTCTGATCAACAATTTTAAAAATTACTTCAAGGAGCACGGACAGACGATTTATGAAAATCCATCTCCAGGAAATAAAAAAGGTGGTATCTCTACATTAGAAGACAAATCCCTGGGGTGTACCCAGAAATCCGGGCATGCACCAGTTCGAGGAGTCCTTGCATATGGAGAACCGGTTTCCCGCCGCGGTCTGAATCTTTTAAGTGCTCCCGGCAATGATCTGGTTGCTTCCACTGCGCTTGCAGCTTCCGGTGCACACATTGTTCTGTTTACAACAGGACGCGGAACCCCGTTTGCCTCCCCTGTTCCAACTATGAAGATTTCCAGCAATTCCGCACTCTATCAGAAGAAATCAAACTGGATTGATTTTAACTGTGGTGCAATGGTAGAAGATTCTTCCTTAGAAGAACTCGCTGCACAATTATTTGATTATGTCATCCGCATCGCCTCCGGCGAAAAAGTAAAATCAGAGGCGGCCGGTTTCCATGATATGGCTATCTTTAAACAGGGCGTTACATTGTAGAGCACCCTGACTTTGCAATCAAAAACGAAACAATATCAGAAAGTGAGGATATTTATATGAAAAAACTAAGTTACCAGACTCTACGTGAGCAAAATTATGACGGCTATCTACTTCCGGAAGCACCAGAACGTGTGCTCCAGTTCGGCGAAGGGAATTTCCTCCGGGCATTTGTAGACTATTTTATTGACATCTTAAATGAAAAGACCGGATTCCAGTCAAAAGTCGTCCTGTGCCAGCCAATCGCACCGGGACTTGCCGATCTGATTAACGAACAGGAAGGACTCTACACACTCTATCTGCGTGGCTTTCAGAATGGTCAGAAAGTAAATCAGAAACGGGTCATCTCCTGCGTAAGCAGGTGCTTAAACCCATACAAAGATTATGAAGAGGTGCTTGCCTGCGCAGAGAATCCAGATCTCCGTTACATCGCTTGCAATACAACAGAAGCCGGAATCGTCTACGATCCTTCCTGCCAGTTCACAGATTCTCCTGCTTCCAGCTATCCAGCAAAGCTCACACAGTTCTTATACCGTAGATTCCAGAAATTTGGTACAGAAACAGGAAAAGGATTTGTAGTCCTTGCATGTGAACTGATCGATAATAATGGAAAAGAACTGGAGAAATGTGTACTAAATTATGCAGCACAGTGGAATCTCGGTGAGGACTTCTCTAACTGGATCCGCCGGGAAAATCTCTTCTGCTCCACATTGGTAGACCGGATTGTAACCGGATATCCGAGAGCTGAGGCAGACGAGATCAACAAGGAAAACGGCTACATCGATCAGTTGATCGATACCGGAGAAATCTTTGGATTCTGGGTTATTGAAGGACCACAGTCTCTGAAAAAAGAGCTTCCATTTGAAGAAGCAGGTCTCCCTGTCCTAATCACCGATGATCATAAACCTTACAAGCAGCGCAAGGTGCGCATTCTCAACGGTGCACACACTTCCTTCGTTCTGGGTGCCTACCTTGCCGGACAGGACATCGTGCGTGACTGTATGGAAGATGAAGTCATTCAGAAGTTTATGAATAAAACAATTTACGAGGAAATCATTCCTACATTAACTCTGCCAAAGGAAGAACTGGAAGAATTCGCCGCATCTGTGACAGAGCGATTCCGCAATCCATTTATTGATCATGCGCTCCTTTCTATCTCGCTGAACTCCACATCAAAGTGGAAAGCCCGAGTTATGCCTTCTCTGAAAGGATACCTCAAAGAAACTGGAAAGCTGCCTTCCTGCATCACTGCTTCTTTTGCATTCTATATTGCCTTCTTCCGCGGAGAAAAACTGACCGAAGATGGACTCGTAGGAATGCGAAACGGCACCGAATATATGATCAAAGATGATCAGGCTGTTCTCGACTTCTTCTTTGCCCACAGAAATGACAGCGCAAAAGATCTTGCACATACAGTCTGCACCAACGAACAGTTCTGGGGCGAAGACCTCAGCAAACTGGATGGATTTGAAGCAGAAGTATGCCGGTACTTAGAAGAAATAGAAGAAAAAGGTGCTTACGAAGTCATGCGTGAATGCCTTGCCTCTTAATCACAAAGGACTTGAAAGGGTAAGCCCCTTCCAAGTCCTCTTTCTTTTATCTTACATATTTTTCCAATGTGTTTCTCACTGCACCGGTTCCTGCAAGCATTTCTTTCAAGTAACCACATACAGTTTCTGCCATGTTTACTTCGTACAAGTTCACACCAAAAATTGCTTTGTTTTCTAAGATCGGTCTTACAGAAGCTTCCACATCTGTCTCTTCTCCGAGTTTAAATCCTGCTACGTATGGACAAACTGTCTCAAGAAGCGGATCTGGGCTTAAGTCAAATGTTTTTCCATTGTCATCCACACCCATCAGATAACGGAGCCATCCTGCAAATACAAGTGGAATCAGTTTCAGATCTGCTGTATTTAAGCTCTCACCTGCCTCATATGCTTTGATCGTCTCACCGAAACGGATCGCAAGCTTCTGAGAAGTATCTGTTGCGATTCTCTGTGGAGTATCCGGCATAAACGGATTTGGAATACGCACATTTAAAACCGTATCAATAAATTCTTTCGGGTCAAGGATCCCCGGATTTACTACAACCGGAAGTCCTTCCACATATCCGATTCCCTCTACAAGTTTCTTTAATACTTCATCTTTCATTTCTTTAGAAATCAAGTCATATCCGAGCAGACATCCAAACACTGCCAGTGTTGTGTGAAGCGGATTTAAGCAAGTGCAGACTTTCATCTTTTCTACCTTGTCTACAGTCTCGCGTGTTGTAAACATCAGTCCGCCTTTTTCCAGTTCCGGTCTTCCGTTCGGGAATCTGTCTTCAATGACAAGGTACTCACACTCTTCTGCATTGACAAACGGCGCCACATAAGAATTCTTTGAAGTGATCACCGGCTCGAGTTCTTCCACCCCATCATTTTTTAAGATTTCTTCCACAGAACTGTCCGGACGAGGAGTAATCTTATCAATCATAGTCCACGGGAAAGAAACTTTGTCAGGATTTTCGATGTAAGCTACAAATCCAGCCTCAGCAACTCCATTTTTTACCCATGTCTCTGCAAATGTGTGGACTGCATCGTATAACTTCGTTCCGTTGTGGGAACAGTTGTCCATACTTACCATTGCCACTGGCTTTTCTCCTGCCTGGTATCTTGCATATAAAAGTGCAGATACTTTTCCGATATAACTTCTTGCCTTCTCAGGTCCTGCCACAAAATCCTCTGCGACATCTGCAAGTGTTTCCCCTTTTCCATTTACAAGGCTGTATCCCTTCTCTGTAATTGTAAAACTTGCCATCTGAAGAGAATCTGTCGTGAAGATCTCTTTGAGTCTTCCAAAATCTGTCTCATTCTCAGAATCCAGTGCAAGAGATTCTGCAACACTTCCTACTACAGTTTTCTCTACACTGCCGTCTGCTTTTAATGTCACAAGAATGCTGTAATCATCGTGTGGGCGGTTCATTTTTTCTACGATTTCATAATCATATCCTTCCGCCACAACAATTCCTCTGTCAAGCACTCCTTCATTTAAGAGATTCTGTGCCACATTTGCCTGAAATGCACGGAAAAGATTCCCTGCTCCAAAGTGTACCCAATATGGTGCTTCTTTTGTGGCAGCCACCATTTGCTCACGGTCAAACTGCGGAAGTCGGTATCCTTTTTCCTCCCACTGTTTTCTATCTGCCAATCCAGCTTTGCTTAACTGCATCCTATTTTGCCCCTTTCTCAATTGCTTCCCAAAGTCCGTTTAAGTAAGTTGCTCCAAGTGCTCTGTCATACAGTCCGTATCCAGGCATTGCCACTTCTCCCCAGATCATACGACCGTGATCTGGTCTGATTGGTCCTGTAAATCCGATTTCATAGAGTGCTTTCATAATTTCATACATATCAAATGTTCCGTCAGAAGAAAGGTGTGCAGCCTCCTCAAAATCTGTCGGAGAGTTGAATTTTAAGTTACGCACATGTGCAAAATGGATTCTTCCTTTCAGAGAGCGGATCATATCCGGAAGATCATTTTTTAAGTTTGTTCCATAAGATCCTGAGCAGAATGTCACACCATTGTGCGGGTTGTCTACCATACTCATCAATCTTAAGATATTTGTCTTATTGATGATAATTCTAGGAAGTCCAAATACGCTCCATGCAGGATCGTCCGGATGAATTGCCATGTTAATGTCGTATTTGTCACATACCGGCATAATTCTCTCCAGGAAATATTTGAGATTTTCAAATAATTTTTCATCATCAATATCTTTGTACATCTCAAACAGTTCTTTTACTTTCTCCATACGTTCCGGTTCCCATCCCGGCATCACTGTTCCGTTCATATCCCCGGCAATTGACTCAAACATGTTTTCCGGATTGATTGCATCTACTGCTTCCTGTGTATATGCAAGTACTGTAGATCCATCTGGTCTCATTCTTGCAAGCTCTGTTCTTGTCCAGTCAAATACCGGCATGAAGTTATAACATACAAGATGAATATCTTCCTGTCCGAGATTTTCCAGTGTCTCAATGTAATTATCGATGTATTTATCTCTGTCTGCCGCACCTGTCTTGATTGCATCGTGTACGTTGACACTTTCAATACCTGCTACATGAAGACCTGCTGCTTCTACTTCTGCCTTCATCTCGCGGATTCTCTCTCTGCTCCACACTTCTCCCGGTGTTGTGTCATATAATGTTGTGATAACTCCTGTCACACCCGGAATCTGGCGGATCTGCTGTAATGTTACTGTATCAAATTTTGAACCATACCATCTTAATGTCATTTCCATGATTTTCTTGTTTCCTTTCATTACCTCTTTTATTTGCGTTTCTTCTCTTCATCTTACAAAAAAACAACAAAAAGCACCATTGGCGTATTTGTTGTATACATTGCATTTCTTGTTGTTTTATAGTATTATAGCAAAATAAAGCCAAAAAATCTCACCAAAAAGCAGAAAGGACGCCCTATGAAGAAAGAACTCCGCACACAGTTTCTTACACGCCAGCATATGGTATCAAAAGATTTTGAGATTTACTATTACAGTGACACAACTCTCTTAAAAGTAGAAAATCATGCTCACAATTACTATGAATTCTATTTTTTTCTGGAAGGTGATGTCAGTATCCAGATTGGTTCTGATATTTATCCAGTTCAATTTGGTGACATTATGCTGATTCCCCCGCACATTTACCACCACTCGATCATCCACAGTTCTAAAGTTCCTTACCGGAGATTTATCTTCTGGATCAGTCAGGAATATTGTAATTATCTTGCCCAGATTTCGCCGGATTATGTATATCTTATGCACCATGTGCAGGCAACACACACTTATCTGTACCACAATGACCGGGTATCCTTCAATGCAGTGCAGTCCAAAGCACTTCGCCTCATTGAGGAAATGCAGTCGGATAAATTCGGAAAAGAAGCCCAGATTCCGCTCTCCGTCAACGATTTGATCCTTCATCTGAACCGAATGATCTACGAACGTCTGCATCCTGCAAGACAACACGAAGGACTTGCCCTGTACCAGAACATCTCGCAGTATATTGAAGAGCATCTCAATGAAGACCTGTCGCTGGATCGCCTTGCGAGAGAATTTTATGTGAGTAAGTATCATATCGCCCATATCTTTAAAGACAGTATCGGAATCTCCGTGCACCAGTACATCACCAAAAAACGGTTAGACCAGTGCCGGGAGGCAATTCTTGGAAATATGAGCATTACTGAAATCTACCAGCTGTTCGGATTTCGGGATTACTCCAGTTTTTACCGGGCATTTAAAAAAGAATACGGAATCTCCCCGAAAGATTACCGGGATATGAATTCATTAATTCTGAATCATTAGATTTCCGCATTCTTCTTAATTTTTTCCTATTACTTTTTGTTCTTATTTTTTACTTTTGATTTGCCGGCTCGATCGCAATGGATTTTCCTTTGATCTTCACATTCTGCATTGCGTGAAGAACATCTCTTGCATACTCTTTCGGCACTTCTACAAATGTATATTTATCAAACATATCAATCGTTCCGATCAGTTTTCCAGGCATTCCACTTTCTCCTGCAAGCGCTCCCAGAATGTCTCCCGGTCTTGCTTTCTGCTTCTTCCCAATATTGATGAACAGTCGGACCATTCCCGGCTCTTCCGCTCCGGTATCTCCGAAGTCAAATTCATCTTCCGATTCATTTTCATCTTTCATTCCTCCCAAAACAAAATACACATAGTCTGTATAATCATTCATTTTATACATATATGATACCATGTTTTTACGAAATTGCAAGACTAATTATGCATAAATTATCATTTTTATGCGTATATTTTT
>ENA-ORUL01002390-ORUL01002390.1-human-gut-metagenome-genome-assembly--contig:-NODE-2390-length-10716-cov-5.454835_pt1 | contig 10716 bp, 8 predicted proteins | sample MGYA00242084_ERZ509219 | MGnify/ENA primary metagenome ERZ509219 (study PRJEB26280, sample SAMEA2338792) | human gut metagenome | biome: human gut; feature: human-associated habitat; material: faeces...
ATAACGGTCCTAAGGTAGCGAAATTCCTTGTCGGGTAAGTTCCGACCTGCACGAAAGGCGCAACGACTTGGGCGCTGTCTCGACCATGGACCCGGTGAAATTGCACTGGTCGTGAAGATGCGACTTACCCGCGGAAGGACGGAAAGACCCCGTGAACCTTCACTGCAGCTTGGCATTGGCCGCTGGTCCCGCGTGTAGAGGATAGGCAGGAGGCATCGATCCGGAGGCGCCAGCCCCCGGGGAGCCGCCCTTGGAATACTGCCCTCGCGCGACCGGCGTCCTAACCCGAGGCCGTCAACCGGCTCGGGGACCGTGCCAGGCGGGCAGTTTGACTGGGGCGGTCGCCTCCTAAAGGGTAACGGAGGCGCGCGAAGGTCCGCTCGGGACGGTCGGCAACCGTCCTTTTGAATGCAAGAGTACAAGCGGGCTTGACTGCGAGGCCCACAAGCCGAGCAGGTGCGAAAGCAGGCTCTAGTGATCCGGCGGCCCCGAGTGGGTGGGCCGTCGCTCAACGGATAAAAGGTACTCCGGGGATAACAGGCTGATCTTGCCCAAGAGTCCACATCGACGGCAAGGTTTGGCACCTCGATGTCGGCTCATCGCATCCTGGGGCTGGAGCAGGTCCCAAGGGTACGGCTGTTCGCCGTTTAAAGCGGTACGCGAGCTGGGTTCAGAACGTCGTGAGACAGTTCGGTCCCTATCCTCCGTGGGCGCAGGAGAATCGATGGAGGCTGCCCCCAGTACGAGAGGACCGGGGTGGACGCACCTCCGGTGAACCGGTTGTCGACCAACGGCACGGCCGGGTAGCCGCGTGCGGCGCGGATAACCGCTGAAGGCATCTAAGCGGGAAGCCGTTCCAGGGATTAGTTCTCCTTCCGGTAAGGGCCCAGGTAGACTACCTGGTCGATAGACGGCAGGTGCAAGGGCGGCGACGTCCTCAGCCGAGCCGCACTAATCGCCCGAGCTCTTCCGGAACCGCACCTCGCGGCCCGCGGGACATGCGCTCACGCGCGGTCCGGGCACGAGGATGCCCCCGAGTCACCTCCCCTATGCGCCATGCGGCCCCCAGGGCACGTGAGAGACACCGGACACCGTAACGGTGGGCGCCGCCCACCGGTCAGCGGCCAGAGCATGGGGGGCACGCCCGGTCCCGTTCCGAACCCGGAAGCTAAGCCCCATCGCGCCGAGAGTACTGCGGGGTCAGCCCGTGGGAGGCCAGGGCGCCGCTGACCGGTGGACGGCACCGAGCCGTACGCTTGAACTGAGAAGGGGGAGGCCTCGCGGCCTCCCCCTTTTTTGCGTTTGCGGGCTTTTGTCTCACATAGTAGCTGTGTTTTATAACCCTCGTTTGTCGCATCTTCTGTGAACGGGCTACAATAACTTAGTCTGTGCGATATGGAGGTGAACATGGCTGAAGCTGGTATCGGCGTTGATATCGTCGAGATTTCCCGTATGAAATCAATTCTCGAAAAGACGCCGTCGTTTGCTCGGCGTGTGTTTACCGAAGAAGAGCGTGCGTATTGTGATGCATCATCGCGTCCCGCTGCTCACTATGCCAGCCGCTTTGCTTCGCGCGAGGCGGTACTTAAAGCTCTCGGCACGGGTTTTAGTCAAGGCGTTGGTCGCAAGGATGTTTCGGTTACGCGTGATAAACTCGGCAAACCGAAGGCGCTGCTTTCGGGCCGTGCACTCGAGATCGCTCAAGAGCTGGGTGTTGTTGAGGTCGCTCTTTCCATTACGCTTACAGGAGACTTAGCCGTTGCGAATGCCATCGCGATTACCGAAGATGCTCGACCTAAGCCAAAAGATGAAAAGGTGAGCACCAAGGAACGCGTAGCGCAGACATTTAAAGAGGCTCGCTCTGTTTTAGATGAGCTTGAGCAGCTGCAGAATTCAGCATTGACGGAGCACCTGGGCGATGCTTCGCAAGATACGCTAGGAGCATAGATGAAACCGGTTTTGAGTACCGAAGAAGTCGTTCGTCTCGAGGACATCATCGAACGCGAAGGGACTTCGAAGGCCGAGCTTATGGAGCTAGCGGGTGAGTTTGCCGCCAACGAGGTCTTGAAGCTCAATCCCGATCGGGTTCTCGTTCTGGTCGGTTTTGGTAATAATGGCGGCGACGGTTGGGTTGCCGCCGATATTCTGAGCCATAAGGGTGTGGACGTGGATATCGTTTCTCCGGTTGAACCGGATGAGATTCCTGCTGCTCTGGCACGTCATGTTGCTCGTCGTACTGCCGGCCGCGATGTGCACGTTTGCGTCGGCCCCTCGCGTGATGAACTCGAGGTTTTGATCGATAAGGCCGATGTTGTTGTCGATGCCATTTTTGGTACCGGTTTTCACGGGAATCTGCGTGCGCCGTTCTCCATCTGGATTCCTACGGTCAATGAATGCGCCGACTGTGTCGTATCCATTGATGTCCCCTCGGGCCTGAATGCCGAGACGGGCGTTGTTGATGACGACTGCATTCGTGCCGAGCATACGGTGACGATGATTGCGCCCAAGATTGGTTTGTATAGCGCCGATGGCCCTGAGTATGCTGGCGATTTGATCTGCGGCAATCTTTACGACCGTCTTGACGAGATCATCGATGATGTCGACCACGCCGCCGAGATTGTCGAGCCCGGTGACTTAGTTGATTACTTTGCTCCACTACCTACGAATATCGATAAGTATTCCCGTGGCTCTGTGCTTATTGTCGCCGGATCTGCGCAATATCCTGGTGCTGCCATTATGGCGGCCAAGTCTGCAGCTCGCGCGGGTGCTGGTTACGTGGCAGTCGCGGCTCCTGACGCCTGCGCCAATCTTATTCGCATGGCACTTCCTTCGATTCCCGTCTTTGCTATTCCGTCTGATTCCCGCGGCTCCTTTGGCGCCGCTGCGCGCATGACGGTGTGCGAGATTGCAAAGAAGTACAGCTGCGTACTGTGCGGTCCCGGTATGACGACGTCTGCCGGCGCTATGCAGGTGGTTTCGGGCTTGCTCGAGCTTGATGTACCGCTTATTTTGGATGCCGATGCACTCAACTGCCTTGCTAAGATTGCCATTGACGGTATTGATAGTAACCCCGAGATGTATCGTCGCGAGCAGCCGTTGGTTATGACGCCGCACTATCGTGAGCTTTCGCGTCTGGTTGCCGGTGACGAGGTGAACGACCTTGGTACCGCGATTGCAGCCGCGCAGAAGGTTGTCTGGGCTGCAGGCTCCGACAATCTGGTGGTCATTGCCAAGGGGCCGACGACGGCTATCTGTGGCGTTGAGCGTGTGCTGCTGCCACTTTCGGGTCCGGCTTCTCTGGCAACTGCCGGTTCGGGTGATGTTCTCGCGGGTATTTTGGCCGGCACGCTTGCCACCATGCGCGACGAGATGGATCGTTGGGAGTTGCTGTATTCGTACGCCGTCGCACTTCACAGCTACGCCGGTTTTGCCGCGGCGACGGAGTATGGTGAGAAGAGCGTTATCGCGACCGATCTTATCGACTTGATTGGTCCTGCCATGGAGCTGGCAGCAAAGGATGCGCTCGAAGATCTGGGAATCATGGACGAAGGGTCGGATGACTAATCATGAATAAAGCCGATTTGACGCGCTGGTCCTGGGTCGAGATCGACCGCGGGGCGCTCCGTCGCAACACGAGGGCCTATAAGAACTTGTTGAATCCACGTCAGCGCCTGTGCTGCGTGGTCAAGGCCGATGCTTATGGTCATGGAGCTGTTGAGTGCGCCAAGATCATGTATTCGGCCGGTGCCGACATGTTTGCCGTGGCGACGGTTAACGAGGGCGTTGAGCTCCGACAGGGCGGGATTACGAAACCCATCCTCATCCTAAGCGAGCCGCCTATCGAGGCCATTCCGACGTTGCTCGAGTTTGATATCATGCCCTCGGTCTATACGTCTGACTTTGCTCTTGCGTATGGCGAATGTGCCGTCGCGGCGGGCAAGGTGGGCAAGTATCATCTCGCCATCGAGACGGGTATGAATCGTATCGGCGTACACTACACACAGGTGCTCGACTTTGTCCGCGGTATTAATTTCCATCGCGGTATTCAGTGCGACGGCGTATTTACGCACTTCGCCACGGCCGATGAACCTTCGGGCTGGGACTACAAGCTGCAGTGTCAGCGCTTTACCGAGGCCGTTCAAGCCATTAAGGATGCGGGTTTTGAGTGCGGTATCGTGCACTGCGCCAACACGCCGTCCTCGATGCTCGACCCCTCGATGCATTTTGATATGATTCGCGCCGGCGTTGGCTTGTATGGCATGCAGCCGTGCGAGCTGAGTGGCCGCGTGATGCAGCTTGATCCCGTTATGAGCGTCCATGCGCGCGTGACGCGCGTGGCACACCCTGCGATGGGTGAGGGCGTGGGCTACGGTTTTACCTACCGCGTACCGCGCACGCGCGTTCAGATCTGCACGCTGCCGATCGGTTATGCCGACGGCCTATCGCGTACGCTTTCCAATCGTATGGATGTGCTGTATCGCGGCGAGCGCGTGCATCAGGTTGGCAATATCTGCATGGACCAGTTTATGGTCGCCATTCAGTCCAACCCGGCACACGAGATTCCCGAGGCCGAGTATGGTGACGATATGATCATTGTCGGCCGCGATGGCGATGCCGAGATCACTATGGACGAGATGGCCCGACTGCGCGGAACGATTAACTACGAGGTCGCCTGCGGCTTTGGCATGCGTCTCGACAAGGTCTACGTGTAGGAGCCGCTATGGGCGTCATGCACATCCCCGGCCATACCCATCAGGCACCACGTGAGGTCGCACTCGAGGAGATCGAGGCCGTTCTGGGCGATTGTCACCTCTGCCAGCTCTACCAGTCGCGTCACAATATCGTGTTTGGCGTGGGAAACCCCCGCGCTCGCGTGATGTTTATTGGTGAGGCGCCGGGCCGCAATGAGGATTTGCAGGGCGAGCCCTTTGTGGGGGCGGCAGGCGAGGACCTCAACGGCATTTTGTCGCTGGCGGGCCTCAAACGCGAAGACGTCTACATTGCCAACGTGCTTAAGTGCCGCCCGCCGGGAAACCGCAATCCGCGTCCCGAGGAAGTGCTGGCTTGCTCGCCGTTTTTGCGTGAGCAGATTCGAAGCATCTGGCCCGATATTATCGTGACGCTCGGCAACCCCGCGACGCACTTTGTGCTTAAGACCGAGATTGGCATTACTAAGCTGCGCGGCAGGTTCCACCAGATGGGGCATTTTGTAGTAATGCCCACGTTCCATCCGGCAGCAGCGCTGCGCAATCCGGCGTGGCAGGAGCTGCTGGAGGAAGACTTTAAGATGCTGGGCGACTATCTGGAGCGACATCCCGCACCAGAGGACGCCTCGGAATAATAAGGAGCATATATGTCCCTGGAGCGCCTGGGGGTAGGTACTTACAAAACGACTTGCGCTGCCGATACGGAGTACTTTGGCGAGCTAATTGCACCGTGCCTTGAGGACGGCGATGTGCTCATCCTGACCGGTGGCCTGGGAGTGGGCAAAACTCACTTTACCAAGGGCGTCTCGCGCGGGCTGGGCGATGGGCATATGGTTACGAGCCCTACGTTTGCGCTCATGGCCGTTCACGATCAAGGTCGTATTCCGCTGTTTCACTTTGATCTATACCGCCTGGAGCATGCCTACGAGCTCGAGGATACGGGCATTTTCGATGTGCTGGGCTATGAGGGTGCTTGCCTGCTGGAATGGGGCGAACAATTCCAGGACGAGCTGACGGATGAGTATCTTTCGGTGACGCTCAAGCGTGATGAGGGCGACAGCGATGTGCGAACGATAACGCTTGAGGCGCACGGTGACCGCGCAATGGAGCTTTCCCATTTGATTGATAAGGCTGTACAAGATGAGCTTGCATAACGACAACGCGCTGGTGGTGGCGCTCGATACCTCGACCGACATGCTTGCCTGCGCGGCAAGCTGGATTGATGGACAGACGGGCGAGACGAAGCTCGTGAGTGGCGACCACATGTGTCGCCGCCACGCCAACGTTGAGCTCGTGAATACCGTTGATGGCGTGCTGGCTCAAGCCGGTCTGGATCGCAGCGATGTTGGTTACTACGTGGTCGGCCGCGGCCCGGGGTCGTTTACGGGTGTGCGTATCGGCATCTCCACTGCCAAGGGCCTCGCGCGTGGTGCCAATGTTCCGCTGCTGGGCGTGTCGACGCTCGACGCTTGCGCTTGGACGGCGTGGAAGGCTGGCGTGCGCGGCAAGCTTGGTATCTTGGCCGATGCTATGCGCGGTGAGGTATATCCGGCGCTGTATATGCTGGTCGATGAGGGTCCCGAGCGCCAATTTGAGCGCGAACACGTGGTCAAGACCGCCGTGGCGCTCGATGAGTGGCGCCAAGCGGCGGACTGGGACCAGGTTCAGCTGACCGGTGACGGTCTCGTGCGCTATGGCAAGCTGCTGGGTGAGGACGAGACCGCCCGCTGCGTGGAGCGCGACCTGTGGTGGCCTTCGGGCGAGGGCTTGCTGTTCGCGCACGCTGCGGGTGACGGCGATCCGGCTCGCGTCCTGCCGATTTACACGCGCCTTTCGGATGCCGAGGAAAACGAGCGCAAGCGTCTTGGTCTTGCCGAGAGTGCGCAGAGTGAAATTACGGGCGTTGCCGATGAGCTCGCCGGTCGTCATCTGCAGTTCCGTCCCATGGGCGCGGCGGATGCCGAGGGCGCGAGCGCGCTGGAGGCTGCCTGCTTTGAAGGTGCCGGACACGAGGCGTGGACGCCGGGCATGTTCCTGTCCGAACTGGGCGAGGACGTCGCTGTGCCGCGTAGTTGGTGGGTAGCACACGACGACGGCAAGCTGCTGGGCCTTGCCGGCGGTATGGTCGTGGACGGTGATGTGCAGATTCTGGATGTCGCCGTCGACCCGGTACATCGCCGTGAGGGCATTGCCCGCAAACTGCTGTCGCACGTGAGCTATGATGCCCAGATGCTCGGCTGCACCACGGCTTCGCTCGAGGTCGAGGACGGCAACGAGGGAGCGATTGCGCTTTATAACGCTCTGGGCTTTACCGAGGCTGGCCGTCGCCGCGGCTACTATGGTGCCGGCAAGGATGCCATCGTCATGACGGCTCCGCTGCCCCTCGTGCTTCCGGTCGACAATGCTTCGCCCGAGCCGACGGCGGCAGAGCAGCGCGTATGGCCGCTGCCTGCGCCTGGGCGCTCCGAGGGGGAGCGTGCCGAAATTGAGCGCCGCCGCCTAGTGCTCGCTATCGAGAGTTCCTGCGACGAGACGGCCGTGGCGATTATCGATGCGGATGGCAATATGCTGGCCAACCAGGTGTCGACACAGATTGATTTTCATGCCCGCTTTGGCGGCGTGGTGCCCGAGATCGCCTCGCGCAAACACGTTGAGGTGATTGTGAGTGTCGTGGATGCGGCGCTCGAGGATGCCGCAGCATCGCTTGGTCTTGAGGGTGGAGCCATTGCCCCCAGCGAGCTTGCCGCCGTGGGCGTGACACAGGGTCCGGGCCTGGTGGGCGCCCTCGTGGTGGGCGTTGCCTTTGCCAAAGGCTTTGCCTACGCTGCCGGCAAGCCGCTCGTATGCGTCAACCATCTGGAGGGGCACCTGTTTGCCAACCTGTTGGCGCAGCCCGACCTCAAGCCGCCGTTCATCTTCACGCTTGTCTCGGGCGGGCACACCATGCTCGTGCACGTGAAGGCGTGGGGCGACTACGAGGTGCTCGGTGAGACGCTCGACGACGCCGTGGGCGAGGCCTTCGACAAGGTGGCCAAGGCGCTGGGCCTGGGCTATCCCGGTGGCCCCATCATTTCCAAGCTGGCCGAGACAGGCAATCCCCGCGCGATTGATTTCCCCCGTGCGCTCAACAGCAGGGGAGACTATCGTTTCTCGCTTTCGGGCCTTAAAACGGCCGTGACGCTCTACATCGAGCAGGAGACCAAGGCCGGGCGCACGATTCACCTGCCCGATCTGGCAGCTTCGTTTGAGGCAGCTGTCTTTGACGTGCAGTACAAGAAGGCCAAAAACGCATTGCACGCTACCGGATGCAAGGAATACTGCATCGGCGGCGGCGTCTCGGCCAACCCGCATCTGCGCGAGATGATGATCAAGAAGCTTGGGCGTCAGGGGATTCGCGTAACGGTGCCGCCCTTGTCTGCCTGTACCGATAACGCAGCCATGATCGCGGAGGTCGCCCGCCGTAAATTCGACCGAGGTGAAATCTCGCCGTTCGACGTCGACGCCGATCCGAACATGACGCTGTAGCTGGTACGGCGCGGTCCCCGGACGGAGGGGCCGGATATAAGGTTTATCGCGAGTTCCGCACGCAAAGAAGGCCACTTAATGTGGCCTTCGTCTTGCGCAGGACTGCCCGAGCAGGCAATCAAATATATTGCGGGCGGGCACGCGGCCCTCTTGGGTTCGGGGCGCGGCACACCGGACTGGTTGTCTGAATTAAAGAAAGTGAAGGCCCCTTTCGGGGCCTTCTTTTTATAAAAATTCGCCTACTCGGTGGACTTCGGGTTCTAGGTCTACGTCGAACTGCTCTTTGACTTTGGCTTGGATGTCGCGGATGAGTTCGTCGACGTCGGCGGCGGTGGCGTGGTCGGCGTTGACGATGAAGCCGCAGTGCTTCTCGCTCACCTGCGCGCCGCCAACGGCGTGTCCGCGCAGTCCGGCATCCATGATGAGCTTGCCGGCAAAGTGGCCCTCGGGGCGCTTGAAGGTGGAGCCGGCACTCGGCATGTCGAGCGGCTGCTTGTCCTCGCGGCGCTGGCGGTAGTCGTCCATGTCGGCCTTGATCATCGCGGCGTTGCCCGGGGCGAGATTGAAAGTGGCCGAAAGCACGATAAAGCCGTCGTCGGCGATGCGGCTCTTGCGATAGCCCAGGTTGAGTTCGTCGGCATCGAATTCGATGATGTTGCCGCTGCCGCGGGTGCCGTCGTCGAGCTGGCGAGCGGGTTTGTAGACGCGCACGGACTCTAGCACATCGGCCATGCAGGCACCGTAGGCACCGGCGTTCATGTAGCAGGCGCCGCCGACCGATCCGGGGATGCCCGAGATGGGCTCCATGCCGGTGAGGCCGGCCTCGGCTGCCGCCGCGGCGACATCGGAAAGCAAGGCGCCGGCTGCCGCCGTGACGTGCGTGCCGTCGACCGTAATGTCGGAGAGGCCTTCGCCCAGCGCCACGACGACGCCGCGGATGCCCTTGTCGCCGACAAGCAGGTCGGAGCCGTTGCCCACGATGGTAAGCGGCAGGTCGCAGCGATAGCAGGTATCGAGCGTGGCGACGAGGCCCTGTTCGGTATCGGGCGTGACAAAGACGTCGGCCGGGCCGCCGATCTTAAACGTGGTGTGCTCGCGCATGGGCTCGCTCATCAACACGTTGTCCTCGCCGGCAACGCCAGCGAGCGCGCACAGCAGGTCCTCGTTAAAAAAGTCGTTCTCGTGCATATGAATATCCGCCTTTTGGTGGTCGTCGTCATCAATCGATTGCAATATACCCCACCCGGACGGATTTGGTGCGCTGACGGCGATAAAACAGCCGTCTACCGGATTGGTAAAGTGTTTATCACCGAGGTAGAGGGGTAGTCGCTATACTTTCAAGAGATTGCGCGTAAACCCGGAAGGAGCGAGATGGCCAACAAAGTCACCCTCAAGCAGATCGCCCAGGAGGTGGGGCTTTCCCCCTCGTCGGTCTCGCTTGTGCTCAATAATCGGCCCTGTCGCATCTCGGAAGAAAACCGCAAACTCATCAAGGAGGTCGCGGCGCGCAACCACTATGTTCCTAACCAGATTGCGCGTAGTTTGGTCATGCGCGAGTCGCGCACGCTGGGCCTTATCGTCCCTAACATCGAGAGCCGCTTTTTTGCCTCGCTCGCCGGTAGCCTGGAAAAGCGCTGCCGCGAGGATGGCTATGCACTCTTCATTACCAGCTCGGGTGGAAGCGCCGATGACGATCTGGAGCTGCTGCGCCAGCTGGTGACGCGCGGCGTTGATGGCGTCTTCCTGGTCGTGGGCGACGAGTTCTCCGACGACCGCGCCCTGCGCGAAGAAGTCAGCCACCTGCCCATCCCGGCCGTAATGGTCGACCGTGCCATTGAGGGGCTCGAGTGCGACAAGGTGATGTTCGACCACGAGATGGGTGGCTACATGGCCACTCGCTATCTGATCGAGCAGGGCCACCGTCGCATTGCCTGCTTGGTTAACGCGCGCCGTTCCAATACGGGGCGTAAGCGACTTGCCGGCTATGAGCGCGCGCTGCGCGAGGTTGGCTTGCCTATCGACGCGCGTTTGGAGTTTGAGAGCGAGTACTACATTCCGAGTGCCTACGAGGCCTCGGAGGCGGTGCTCGCGACCGACGCCACCGCCGTATTTGCAAGCTCGGACAACATTGCCCTTGGTCTGCTCAAGCGCTTACACGAGATGGGGAAGAGCATTCCGGGCGACATTTCGGTGGTGAGTTACGACAACTCGGCCGCCGACGTTCTCTTTGAGCCGGCGCTGACCGCGATTGAGCAGGATCCTGGTATCCTCGCGGAGCATGCTTTTGGCTGCATGTCCAAGCGCCTTGCCGGTAGGGGCGGTAGACGTGCCGAAGAAGTCGTTCTGGAGCCGGCGCTTATCGTGAAGGGCAGCGTGCTCGATCTTACCGAATGTAGCTAAGCGTACTTGTTTGTTTGCATAGATTGCATGCGGAGTGTCCGCTATTTGCCGGCGGGGCCGGGGTGCCTGCCTTGTTTTGAGAAGT
>ENA-ORUL01002391-ORUL01002391.1-human-gut-metagenome-genome-assembly--contig:-NODE-2391-length-10700-cov-8.527290_pt1 | contig 10700 bp, 8 predicted proteins | sample MGYA00242084_ERZ509219 | MGnify/ENA primary metagenome ERZ509219 (study PRJEB26280, sample SAMEA2338792) | human gut metagenome | biome: human gut; feature: human-associated habitat; material: faeces...
TCTCTATCGTGTCATCTGGTTTTTGTTGGGACAAAAGAACAACCGTCTCCACATGCACCGTTCCAGGGAACATATCAACTAAACAGCATCTCTTTACCTCATACCCTGCTTCCCTAAACACAAGCAAATCACGCATAAGGCTAGTAGGCTTACAGCTTACATACACCATTTCATCAACATTAAAGTTAATAATCTTCGTCAAAGCCTTCGGATGAATACCATCACGAGGAGGGTCAAGTACAAGGATATCTGGTTTCTTAGTTAAGTTATCCACAACCTTGAGGACATCACCAGCGATAAATTCACAATTATCTAAGTGGTTGTCCACTGCGTTTTTCTTAGCGGCTTCAACGGCTTCTTCTACGATTTCGACTCCGACTACTTTGCTGGCTACCGAGGCGAGCATCTGGGCAATGGTTCCGGTTCCGGTGTAGAGATCATAGATGAGTTTGTCTTTTGTTTCGCCGACGTATTCCCTCACTTTATCGTAGAGGACTTCTGCTCCTAAGGTGTTTGTCTGGAAGAAGGAAAACGGGGAGATTTTGAAACGCATATTGTAAAGGTATTCATAGAAATAGTCCTGTCCGTAGAGTGTTTTTGTCTCGTCACTCTGTACAACATCTGCAAAGTTGTCGTTTAATGTGTGCAGAATGCCGACTACTTTTCCATCAATTTTCTGAGCGAGTATCATATTCACAAATTCAGATTCGTCAAGCTGGCTCTGTGTTGTTGTGACAAGATTGATTAAAATGTCTCCTGTTTTTACAGAGCGGCGCATTACAAGATGACGAAGAAATCCTTCGTGGCGGATTTTGTGGAAGTAGGTTTCGCCTTTTTCTTTGAAGTATTTTAAGATTGCCTGAAGAAGTACGTTGAAATCAGGGTCTACGATGCGGCAATCGTCTAATGTTACGATATCATAGAAGCTGTTTTTCTTATGCATTCCGAGTGCAAGTGGGCCGTCTTTTTCTTCGTCTCCAAATGTAAATTCCATTTTGTTACGGTAGCCTTCTGTGATTGGGCTTCCGTAGATATTTTCGATATCAAAAGAAAGACCGTTCTTTTCTATTAGTTCTTCTACTTGACGTTTCTTTAAGTCAAGCTGCTGTTCATAAGAAAGATTTTGGTAACGGCATCCGCCGCAGATTCCGAAATGTTTGCAGGTTGCTGGCTGCTCTAATGGGGATGGCTCGATGACTTCGAGAAGTCTTCCTTCTACTTTGTCACGTCTTTTTTTGTTGATGGAAAAACGTACTACCTGTCCTTCTAACGCATTTTTTACAATCACTTTCTGCCCTTCAATATCTATAATACCTTTATTCGGGAATTCAGTTCGGATAACTTTTCCCTCAAAAATATCTCCTTTTTTCATAAAATAATTCCTTTCTATATACATAAAAAATGGAAAGGATGCCGCAGTATGCACCCTTTTCCATTGTCAAATCTTAATTTCGCTAAATTTCGATTTATAATATCCGTGTCCGTAATGTGCCTCGCCTTCATCGTCGATTTCCATAATGAGAAATGTTGGCATATGGTCTGACTGTCTTGGATAGGAAACGCTTCCCGGATTTAAAACGGTTACATCTTCATCAATTTCGATATATGGTTTGTGGGTATGCCCAAACATAACGATATCTATATGATTCTGAAGTGCATACTGTTTTAATCTCTCTACACCACGGTACACACAAAAAGTATGTCCGTGGACAACCAGCACTTTATAATCGCCAATATTGAAAATGTCCTGTGATGGCAGTTCCAAGTTATAGTCATTGTTCCCGGCTACCATATGTACCGGACAATCTACTAAGGAGCGGATATAGTCGTCTCCTCGCTCTACGTCTCCACAGTGAATGAGCATATCGATATGCCCCACCTGCTCGATAACCCCTGCCACATCGTCATTACGTCCATGCGAGTCACTGATTACCAAAATTCTCATTTTCTTTTCACTCATCTATTTATAAAATCTCCTTTATCTGGCGCAATGCCTTTCCACGATGACTGATTTCGTTCTTTTCCTCTGCTGAAAGCTGAGCTGTTGTCTTTCCTTTCTCTGGAAGATAAAAAATAGGGTCGTAACCGAAACCATTTTCTCCAGCTGGTTCCTGTGCGATTCTTCCCTCAATCGTTGCCCGGCGTGTCTCTACTCGTCCATCTGGAAATGCCGCTGCGATCACGCAGACGAAACGAGCACTTCTTACGATATCAGGGACGCCATGCAGTCTGTCTAAAATAATCTGATTTTTAATGCGATAAGATGTATTCTCTCCCATATAGCGGGCTGAATATACTCCTGGCTCTTTATTCAGATAATCTACTTCTAAACCGGAATCATCTGCTAATACGAGACTGCCTGTTGCTTCCATTACAGTTTTTGCCTTGATGATTGCATTTTCTTCAAATGTTGTTCCATCTTCCACGATGTCAACATCTACTCCGGCTTCTTTCATGGAAAGAATCTCGTAATCCAAATCTCCGAGAATTTCCCGGATTTCCTTCATTTTTCCTTCATTTCCTGTGGCAAATATCAGTTTCTTTTTCAAAATGCTGCCTCCCAAAAAACTTGTGCTTTTTATATCACTTCTAACATTTTCGATATCTTCATATTAAATATTTTCTGCTAAGTATTCTCGCATTAAAGTACACTTGAAAAAATACTCATACAGATTATTCTTCCGGCTGTACCATTTTCTTTCTTCTCGGTGGTTTTGGGCCTGGAAACATGTAGAAATATGTCTTCATCATTCCGTTATAAATCTTTCGGTTCTTCGCCGCTTTCTTTCCGATGTAACGCTCTGCATCTTCATAAGCAGTGATGACATACTCAGACCAGCCGTCAAGTCCTGCGAAAGCTTTTCCCATATCACGATATAACGCCGGAAGATCTTCTTTTTCTTCTAAACGTTCTCCGTAAGGAGGATTTGTAATAACAAAGCCGTACTTCTTTGGATGGCTTAAATGATGAACCGGACGCTGCTGGAAATGAATGAGTCCGTCCACGCCTGCTCTTTTCGCATTTTCTCTTGCTGCTTTTACAATCTGCGGATCAATATCATATCCTTGAATATCCATCTCCACGCTCGTATCTACTAAAGATTCTGCCTCCTCAAATCCTCTGGCAAAAAGCTTTGGAGACACGATATTGTCCCAATTCTGCGCCTGGAATTCGCGGTGCATTCCCGGTGCGATATTCGCTCCCATCATTGCCGCTTCAATAGGAAATGTTCCACTTCCACAAAACGGATCAACAAGGATACGGCTCTTATTCCACGGAGTGAGCTTGATAAGTGCAGCCGCCAATGTCTCCTCAATCGGTGCTTTGCTGACCATTCGGCGGTATCCTCTCTTATGAAGGCTTTCACCAGAAGTATCAAGACCAATTGTCACAATATCCTTATAAATAATAACTCGAACCGGATAATCGGCACCATCTTCCTCAAACCAATTGATGTGGTAATGCTCTTTCATTCGCTCTACCATCGCCTTTTTTACGATGGACTGAATATCGGAAGGGCTGAAAAGCTTACTCTTTACAGAAGTTGCCTTTGTTACCCAGAATCTCGCATCGGATGGAAAATACTCTTCCCAAGGAACCTTTTTCACATTCTGGAATAGTTCCTCAAAAGTTACCGCCTTAAACTCTGACACTTTTAAAAGGATTCTCTGCGTTGTTCTTAAGAAAATGTTTGCTCTTACCAAAGCATCCATGTCTCCGGCAAAAGTTACCTTTCCATCTTCTACCTTCACAATCTCATATCCCAAATCTGCTATCTCTCTTTTACACACTGCCTCAAGTCCAAAGTGACACGGCGCAATAAACTCATATTTGTTGCTCATCTTACCTCCATTCATTGCATCTTTCTTCTGTTTTTATACAAAGACACGTTTCTATATCTAAAGCAATATTTATAATATTACTTCATCTGCCTAACCTCATTTTTCTATATAAATTACTACTCAAAATACCACGATACACATGTACTTCATCCTATTTTTTCATAATCTACATATTTCTCAATAATTATAATTGTACTTAGGAAATGTTGCTATGTCAAGAAGTACGCACCATCGTCCACAAATCGTTCTTCTCCTTTTCTAAGTATCCTTTATAAAACATAATGCCGCCAACCACACTGTATGCGTGAATTCCCACAGAATCAAGCTTCTTCGCCGCCAGCATACTTGTGGAACCTGTATCACAATATAAAAAAACTGGCTGTTCTTTTTCTATATTAAAATCTTTCTCTATTGCCTCTATATCGAACTTTTCATTCATAATTTCTTCAAATGGGAGATTGACTGCCATTGGGAGATGCCCTTTTTTAAATACTTCCTCTGAACGCACATCAACGAGCAGACCTTCTGAATCGTAGCTTCTTTTTATCGCTTCCGATATCGAAATTAAATCAAACATGATTGAAACCTCTTCCTTCCTTTGTATCAGAATATGTTGGTTTTCCCTAAAAGTGTGGCAAAGAGACGCCCAATGCAAGAGAAATAAAGCATATTTGTGACTTTAGTCGCGGCGGTTTGAATGCTCGCTTATGCGCTCGCATCCAAACCTTGCTTCGAGGCCACAAATATGCTTTATTTTTTAATGAATTGTTGTGTCAATCTTGTAAGATTTGATTTCCCGGATTATTTCTATCTCTCCTGACTTCTTTCCCAAATCTTTCCACTAATTTGCCCGGGTAGCCAGGAAACAGAAGCAGTAGTAATTCCATTCCCAGCCAAAGAACAGCTCCCGAAGAAAGAAGGCATCCTATATTTGTGGCCTTAGATCGAGGATTGAATGTGAGCGTGGAGGCGAACATTCAACCCGAAGTGATAGAGTCACAAATATAGGATGCCTTCTTTCTTCGGGAGCGTCTGTCTTGCCTGCGGCAAATCCTATTCAGCTACAATCCTAATGAATTTCTTCTTTCCTCTCTTTAAGACTTTTCCTTCGCCTTTAAAGTCATCAAGTGTATAAGCAGCCTTAAAGTCCGTTACCTTTTCGCCATCCAATGTTACACCACCCTGTGTTACATTACGTCTTGCTTCAGAACGTGTTCCTGCTAAACCGGATTTTACAAGAAGTGCAAGGATATCTACTGTGCCATCTCTTAAGTCTTCTTCTGTAACTGCACATGCTGGCATATTTGCTGTGTCTCCGCCGTTGCTGAATAACGCTCTGGCGGCATCCTGTGCTTTCTGTGCTTCTTCTTCACCGTGAACTAATTTTGTAAGTTCAAATGCAAGAATTTCTTTTGCTTCATTTAATTTGCTGCCTTCCCAGCTATCCATTGCATCAATTTCTTCTAACGGAAGGAAGGTCAACATACGGATACACTTCATAACATCTGCATCTGCAACATTTCTCCAGTACTGATAGAAGTCAAACGGAGAAGTCTTATTCGGATCTAACCATACAGCACCGGACTGTGTTTTACCCATTTTCTTTCCTTCGGAATTTAAAAGAAGGGTAATTGTCATAGCGTAAGCATCGGCATCTGGTCCTAATTTACGACGGATCAATTCTGTACCGCCAAGCATATTACTCCACTGGTCATTACCACCAAACTGCATATTACAGCCGTATTTCTGGTATAACTCATAGAAGTCATAGCTCTGCATGATCATGTAGTTAAACTCTAAGAAAGATAAACCTTTTTCCATTCTCTGTTTGTAGCATTCTGCACGAAGCATGTTATTTACTGAGAAGCATGGGCCTACTTCACGAAGTAATTCTACATAGTTTAAGTCTAAGAGCCAATCTGCGTTATTAACGAGCATAGCTTTTCCATCAGAGAAATCAATAAAACGGCTCATCTGCTTTTTGAAGCACTCTACGTTATGGTTGATTGTCTCTTTTGTCATCATCTGACGCATATCTGTACGTCCGGATGGGTCACCGATCATGGCAGTACCACCACCGATTAAAGCGATTGGCTTATTTCCTGCCATCTGCAGACGTTTCATCAGGCAAAGTGCCATGAAATGTCCTACATGAAGGCTGTCTGCTGTTGGGTCAAATCCAATATAGAATACAGCCTTTCCGTTATTGACAAGTTCCTTAATTTCTTCTTCATCTGTTACCTGTGCAATCAATCCTCTTGCAACCAGTTCGTCATATACTGTCATAAAATCCTCCTAAATAAAATAAAAAAATCCCGTCCTAATAAAAGGACGAGATATAACTTCGTGGTACCACCTTTTTTCGCAGAGTAAATGCTCTGCCTCAAATGAGCGTCAAACAACGCCTCTGCGGATAACGGCCGCCGCTCCGTCACAGCCTACTAAAAACAAATCTTACCTGTTCCATCACATTCAGCAATTTCTAAAATCTACTCACGCTTAACATGATAAATATCTGTCTCATTCGGTGTGCAACTCAGGAATGTATTCACTTGCTATCTGGCACATGACCTCCCACCAGCCGGTCACTCTCTGGAATGCATGAATAAAAGCTACTTGTTTCCGTCTTCGTCTTTCTCATTTTTGAAATTCATATTGAAATTCACATAAAAATGATGCTCCTATACTGTAAATTCTATATTATTACAAATATAAGTGATACAGAGCATCCGTCCTGTGCGGACAAACATCATGTTTCTTATTGTAGTAAAACCTGAAAATTTTGTCAAGTAGGATTTTTGATTTATTCTGTTCCTGTTCGTTTCTGTTTTCATTTGGATATATTGCATATACCAAAGCTTTATTTGCCATTGTGCCTACTTCGTTATTCAATGAATAACTATGAATACTCACTCATTCTTACTTTCTCATTCAGCGAATCAAAATATAACCGCCCGTATTCCTTTTTCTGCTAAAATATAAATGCGTATCCCCCACATTTTTCTGTGGAAACATATAGGAAATAAGTTCTGGCAGCTTAGCCCGTTTTAATCTTTGCTGCTCTCCTGCCCAGTCTCTTGTTGCAGAATCAGTAAAGACTATCTGCCCCTCTTCATCCACACCTAACAGAATCATCGTATGATAGGATCCCGCATATTTTTTATCAAAAAAGTGAACGATTCTTTTTCCTTTTCTACGCATTCGGCTTGTTTCTATAATGACGGGCTTTCCCTTATATAAATGCTCCATCATCTGCTTTTCGGCAGCTTTATCCTCAAAATCTCCTATATATTCGCAAGAAACACCCTCTTCTTGCAAAATAAGAGAAATTCCATAAAGAGAAACCGGCATCTGCCTTGCCATCACTTTTCCATAATTCTCCGTATACACTTCTTCGGGGAAATGCTTTCTCTCCACCTCAGAAATTGTTCCATTTGGTTTCAAATCTGCATACTTTTCCACAAAAACCGCCAATGCTGTTGTCAAAGAACAGCAGGCACACCCATGCCTGGTCATGTATTCGCTGTAATCTTCATAAATTCCCGCTTTCTGTTGAAAAACAGGATATATTCTTTGTGAATCACCGTCAGTAATTACTACATTAAGTGTTTTTTCGTTCAAACCATCTTGAGGAAGAATGGGGGAAAGGAACTTTCTTCCCTCTTTATCACTCACAAAATTTAAATGTATACAATTCATAAAAGTCCTTTCTATTCTGGGTTGCGTAACAAGGGAGACGCCACCAGAAAGAGAAGATACCTTATATTTGTGACTCTATCACTGCGGGGTGAATGTTCGCTTCCCATGCTCACATTCAATCATCACTCTAATGCCACAAATATAAGGTATCTTCTCTCTGGGAGCTGTTTTTTGCTGTAGAAGTAAAATCAGAATTCATGTTGTAGGATTTGGATATCATTTATAAGATTATAGCTTTCCATGAAATGAAATATTAAGGATTGACACGCAAACTATTATTATAATATCACAGCAATTTTACAACAACAAGCCAGAGTTCCTATTTCTTCTGTCCCCATCCTCAATTTTTTTCAACTGATTTGTAGGATTGAAATACACAGAACCCTCATCTCCTGTAATCTACAAAAATGCGCCTTAGAGCAAGTTCAAGTTGCAGATGAGCAGCTTGGACGCAGTGAAACGAAGCATTTTTATAGATTACAGGAGATGAGGGTTCGTCTGTTTATTTCTCCAGCCCTACAAATTAGAACTTAAACACCGCTACCCCATATGCCGGCAATTTATATCTAAAGGAATACTTTCTTCCATCACACTCTTTCTTCGCTGGTTTATATTCTTTTGGTCTTCTCTTACCAGTTCCGCCGAACTTTTTATCATCACTGCTGAGTACAAGTGTGTGCTTTCTTCGGCAAGTTGTTCCGACACGGTAATCTGGACGTTCTACTGGTGTGAAGTTGATGATGAAGAGCATATTGCTCTTTCCGCTTTCGGAATGTCTTACGAAAGAGAATATACTTCTGTCACCGTCATCGGCATTGATCCATTCGAAGCCTTCTGGATAGCAGTCATATTCGTAGAGACATTTATTATTTTTATAAAGATGAAGTAATTCTTTTACAAATGCCTGCAAATGGCGGTTCGGCTCTTTATCTAAGAGGAACCAGTCAAGTTCTCTCTTTTCACTCCACTCTCTATGCTGTCCAAAATCCTGTCCCATGAAGAGAAGCTTCTTGCCTGGATGTCCTGTCATGAACGCATAACCTGCCATAAGATTTTTGAATTTATCCTCGTAGCTGCCTGGCATTTTCTCTATCATAGAGCATTTCAGATGAACGACTTCATCGTGAGAAAGGACGAGCATATAGTTTTCGGAGTATGCATAAACCATTGCGAAGTTCATCTTTGTATGGTTATATTTTCTAAAGTAAGGATCAAGCTTCATGTACTCTAAGAAATCGTGCATCCAGCCCATGTTCCACTTAAGGCTGAAGTCTAATCCGCCGTATTCTGCCTTATCCGTTACTTTTGGCCATGCGGTAGATTCTTCTGCGATCATAACGATTCCTGGATTTCTCTTCTTTACGATTGTATTCAGGTGCTTGAAGAATTCAATTGCCTCAAGGTTCTCGTTACCGCCGTAAATGTTTGGAACCCACTGTCCGTCTTCACGTCCGTAGTCAAGATATAACATAGAAGCAACCGCATCTACACGAAGTCCGTCTACATGATAATGTTCTAACCAGAAAAGCGCGTTACAGATAAGGAAATTCTGCACTTCTGTCTTGCCGTAATCAAATACCTTTGTTCCCCAGTCTGGATGTTCTCCTTTTCTTGGATCTGCGTATTCATAGAGGCAGGTTCCGTCAAACTCTGCTAATCCGAAAGCATCTCTTGGGAAATGTGCTGGCACCCAGTCAAGGATAACACCGATATTATGTTCATGCATATAGTCCATGAAATACTGGAAGTCTTCTGGTGAACCATGACGGGATGTTGGAGCAAAATAATTTGTTACCTGATATCCCCAGGAACCATCAAATGGATGCTCTGCAATACCCATCAGTTCCACATGAGTATATCCCATATCTTTCACATAAGCTGCCAGCTCATGTGCAATCTCTCTGTAATTATAGAATCCATCCTCATCTTCTTCTGTCTGTTCATGCTTTTTCCAGGAACCCGGATGTACTTCATATACAAACATTGGATTCTTTTTATCATCAAATTTCTCTCTCTTCTTCATCCATCGGCTGTCATGCCACTTAAAATCAGAAATGTCTGCCACAACAGAAGCATTGTTCGGACGGAGTTCTGCCTGAAATCCATAAGGGTCTGCTTTTAATGTTTTTTTGCCATCCTGTGCAGTAACACAATATTTATAAATATCTCCCACTTTTATCCCTGTAAGAAATATCTGATAAATTCCAAGTGGTTCTAAACGTTCCATCGGTGTCGCATTCTCATCCCATTCATTAAAATCACCAACAATGGAAACTGCTGCCGCATTCGGTGCCCACACAGCAAAATATACTCCCTCTTCCTCATCAACTGTCATAGGATGCGCGCCAAGTTTATTATATAAGTCATAATGTGTCCCCTGACCAAATAAATACTGGTCAAATTCTGTAATAAATCTGGTATCTGGCATAAACAGAGTCCTCCCGCTTTCATAATCATTCATAAAATATTTTTGTTTATTATATCATAAACTGGTAATTTTTTCATCATTTTGTTTGAATTAAATAGTAGTTGTGGGTATCTGTAAGATTCACAAAATCTAATCTGCAGGCTTTAAAGAAAACAGAACCCAAGAAATAACATAGTCCATATTTGTGGCCTCGAAGCAAGGTTTAGATGCGAGCGCATAAAGCGAGCATTTAAACTGCCGCGACTAAAGTCACAAATATGGACTATGTTATTTCTTGGGTTCGTCTGTTTTATCTAACCCTGCAATTAGCATTCACCATGTTTACAGATTGTTTTAATCCATCCCTCTGGTGCTTCAATATGTCCCATCTGGATTCCTGTAAGTGTATCATATAACTTCTTAGTTACAGGCCCCATCTCTTCCATTCCGCTTGGGAAGCAGATTTCTTTACCGTGGTCGACAATCTTTCCAACTGGGGAGATTACGGCTGCTGTTCCGCAAAGACCACATTCTGCGAAGTCTTTTACTTCATCGAAACGTACTTCTCTGTGTTCTACTTCCATTCCAAGATAATGTTCTGCAATGTACATCAAAGAACGACGTGTAATAGATGGAAGGATACTGTCTGACTTAGGAGTTACAAACTTGCCATCTTTTGTGATGAAAATGAAGTTTGCTCCACCTGTCTCTTCAACCTTTGTTCTTGTCGCAGGGTCAAGATACATATTCT
>ENA-ORUL01002392-ORUL01002392.1-human-gut-metagenome-genome-assembly--contig:-NODE-2392-length-10694-cov-2.865589_pt1 | contig 10694 bp, 3 predicted proteins | sample MGYA00242084_ERZ509219 | MGnify/ENA primary metagenome ERZ509219 (study PRJEB26280, sample SAMEA2338792) | human gut metagenome | biome: human gut; feature: human-associated habitat; material: faeces...
TAGATTTTATTCAGCAATATACGAATATAGATTATGAAGTATATGATAGTCCGAACCGGGTGATGATTACTTGTGACTGGGGAAAGAAACAGGTTGCAACAGTGAAGTCAGATACACAGGTTCGATATCGCGGCGGGGTTAAGAGCCCAATCGTGACAGATGTGAAGAAAAAAGATGAAGTGATCGTTCTGGAGAATGAACAGAACTGGAAAAAGATTCTTACAAAAGACGGGTATATCGGATATGTGAAGAAAAATGCATTGAAGAATGAAAAAACTAAGAATGTTACTCGCGATTTTACGGAACCGGAATACACCAGTATCAAGAAAGATTATACCATCAATATGGTATGGCATAATGTGACAAACAGTACGGCAAACAGTACCGTGTTGGAGAAAATTGCGGTAACGAAAGGACTGACAACGATTGCGCCGACATGGTATCACGTGAAAGATACGGAAGGAAATCTGGAATCCATATCTTCAGCAGAGTATGTAAATTATGCGCATCAGTCCAATATTGAGGTGTGGGCAACGATCCGAGACTTTGACGGAGGAATCAGTTCTAACGAGGAGTCACTGGCGCTGTTAAGTTCCACATCGAGCAGAGAGAACTTAATTAATCAGTTGATTGCAGAAGCATTGCAGACAGGAATTGACGGAATCAATGTTGATTTTGAAAAGATTTCACAGGAATGCGGAGAACACTATATTCAGTTCATACGTGAATTGTCTGTAAGATGCAGACAGAATGGATTGGTTCTCTCGGTAGACAATTATGTTCCAAAGGGATATAACATGCAGTATAACCGAAAAGAGCAAGGTGTAATGGCAGATTACGTAGTGATCATGGGGTATGACGAGCATTTCGGAGGTTCACCGGAAGCAGGTTCTGTATCTTCTTATAATTTTGTGAAAGAAGGAATTGAAGAGACCTTGAAAGAAGTGCCGGCAGAGAAAGTAATCAGTGGAATACCATTCTTCACACGTCTGTGGGAAGAAACGCCGAAGACGGAAGAGGAATTGGCGAAAGATGCCGGAACGGAGGCGGCTGAGTATACCATGAAAGTGTCCAGTGATGCACTTGGCATGTCAAGCGCAGAAGCAAAAGTGTCAGAGGCCGGTGCAGAGCTTACATGGGACGAGGAGACAAAGCAGGATTTTGCCACTTGGGAATCCGGAGGAGCTACGTATAAAATCTGGCTTGAAAATGAGAAGTCATTAGAACCGAAGCTAAAGCTTATGAAAGAGCATAAACTGGCAGGAACCGCAGCCTGGGCGCTTGGTCAGGAGAAAGCGGAGATCTGGGATCTGATACTGAAGTATGTAAATTAAAAAGTGAATATAAAAATGAAAAAATTGGCATATCGTAGAGATGTGCCATTTTTTTGCGATTATTCATGGGAGGATCCTTCCGATAACTTGCTTAAGTGGAATGTTTGTGTTAATGTTAAGAATAAAGTAAATTCTGTTGAAGAATCAGTAAAGGAGAAGGAAGAGGATGAAAGCCATGAGGAACGAGGTGAAGAGGGCATTAGAGTTATCTGTGGTCATTGCTTTTTTTATCTATGTGTGGAATGTGGTCGGCGTATCAGAGATACCGGAATCTTCTTTCAATCGTTACGGGGAGGGTTGGACCTTCTCTTATAATGGGCAGGAGAAAGTGATTGATATTCCTGTCAGACAGAAGGTAGACGCGGGAGATACATATGAGATTTCTCATGTAGTGTCGTGGGAACTTCCATCTGATGTAAGGCTTTTATATCGAAGTCTTCAACAGGAAGTGGAAATATATGTGGATGAAACCTTAATTTATAAATATCCTTCTGAGGATTATATTGCGGGCTTGACGCCCAACCACTGGAATATGGTGGAACTCCCGGAGGATGTGGAAGGGAAGCTCCTTACTATCCGGCTGAATTCCGAATACGAACAGTTTTCCGGAAAGATCGGAGAATTGTACCTAGGCGAATATGCAGTGCTGTTCTCTCATGTACGTGCAAAGTATTTTCTTGCACTGTTGGTCGGTCTGGTAGTCGGAGTGATTGGATGCGTGATATTTCTTACCAGTGCATTTATATATCAGAAAAAAGCACACCATGCAGAAATGGCATTAGGAGTATTGTTCATACTTACTTCGCTCTGGATGTGTGGGGAGGCAAAGGTGCCATTTGCGAAGATATCACCGCTTTCACAGTACTTCTTAGTGTTCTTTTCGCTTCTGCTCCTTCCGGCAGCATTCTATCTATATGTCTATTTTAGGATGCAAGAGAGAAATAAAAAAATATCTTTAAAAATATTTTGGTTAAATCTGGCTGTGTTTGCCGGCAGCCTGATCTTACAGCTTACAGGTATAAGAGATTATCCGGCAATGCTTCCGGTCATTCACGGAACGGTTGCGATTGTATCGCTGTGTGGAATTATAGTGATGGGCAGAGAGTTATATCAGAAGAGCGGAATCTTTAAGAAGCAGGAGTGCGCACTTGTGATTTTGTTCTTGTTATCAATGGGAGTAGAAATGATCCGGTTTTATCTGGATAGAAATCAGCTTCTCGGAATATACATACGACTGACACTGTTGTTCTATGCGGTCAGCACACTTTTGGCAAGCGGAGTGAAAATGTATCAAACCGCAAAAGAAAACCAGAAGCTTGCTCAGATGCTGCAAGAGAGCAAGACTGCTCTGATGATCAGTCAGATTCAGCCGCATTTCATCTATAATGCGCTTAATTCTATTAGAACATTGATTCGGATTGAACCGGAGCAAGCGTATGATATGGTATATGATTTCTCGCAATATCTAAGAACACATATTGATTCTTTGAGTAATGAAAGAGAAATTACATTTTCCGGAGAGCTAGAACATATCAAGTCTTATATCAATATAGAAAAAGTTCGTTTTGGAGAGAGACTGAATGTTGAATTCGATATTCAGACAACCGATTTCTATCTGCCGGCTCTTTCGGTTCAGCCTTTGGTAGAAAATGCAATTAAACATGGAGTCTGCAAGAAACCGGAAGGCGGAACCGTGTGGATCAGAAGTTATGAAGATGAGGAAAGCCAAGAAGGATATGTCGTAGAAGTGGAAGATGATGGAGTTGGATTCAATGTAGAGAAATGGGAAAATGTCAGGGGCGCAAGGAGGTCTGCGGGGATTAATAATATCCGCTTCCGTGTAGAGTCTATATCAAATGCACGATTATTCATAGAGAGCGAAATAAACAAAGGTACAAAAGCAACAATAAAATTTCCTGACAGGGGGGGGGTGGAGCATAGACAATGAAAACAATAATTGTAGATGATGAAGAATTAGCGATCAGACAATTTGAAATGGAATGTAAGAAGCTTCCGTGGGTGAATATAGTAGGAAGATTCCATCACGCGCAGGAGGCGCTGGAGTATGTGGAGAAGGAGAAGATCGAAGCTGCCTTCCTGGATATCGAGCTTCCGGGAATGAACGGTATTCTGCTGGGAAGAAAACTCAGGGAACTCCATCCTAAGCTTGTTGTGATCTTCCTTACAGGATATGATACCTACACGATGGACGCGCTTCATATGAAGGCGGACTACTATCTTATGAAACCATACAGCAGTGAGGACTTCCGTGAAGTAATGCAAAATGCAAGACTGCTCACGAGGAGACAGAAGAAACGTGTCTTCATCCGGACGTTCGGAAGGTTCGACCTTATGATCGACGATCAGGTAGTAGATCTTGCCAATTCCAAGGCGAAAGAACTTCTCGCACTGTGCGTTGACCATAAGGGCGGACAGGTATCCATTGAAGAAGCAGTAGATAAATTGTGGGAAGACAGACCTTATGATGAACGAGTGAAAAACCTGTACCGCAAGGCAACAATGAGCTTGAGGAAGATCTTCCAGGAATACGAACTGGAAGAGATCTTCGTAAGTAAAAGAGGAAGCTGCTACATTAATTCGGAATTGATCGATTGTGATTATTTTGAAGCGTTGGAGAATAAGAAGGAGAATCTCAATTACAGAGACCGGATCGTCGGCGCTTACATGCCGGAATATTCATGGGCGGAAGAAACAAATGCACAGTTATTAATGTAAGGGATGCAAATTATATAAGGTATGTAAGACATGTAAGGCGTGCAATACAAATTATCCACATAGCAGGGGATGAGTGTGGATAACTTGTGTGGAAAAGTAGAAAAAATATAAAAAAATATCAAAAATACACCTGTTTAGTAACGGTTCAGTAACATTACGTTTTGTATACTGCTGTAAAGATAGGTGTATTTTGCTTTTTTTTAGGAATTATAAAAAGGGGGAAAGAAACTATTACAGAAGAAAATACGAAAATGCACTATCAAATTGACATAGATAATGGGTCACAGTGAATCATGATCCAAATAAAAAAGAAGGGGAAAGAACTATGAGAAAAACGAAGAAACAAAGATTTCGTGCTTCGATACTGGCATTCCTGCTGATTGCCTCGATGGTACTTGGTATGGCACCGGGCAGTGCAGGACAGGTATATGCGAAAGAAAGCACAAGCCAGACTTCGTCGGAAGAAGAACCGGGCTTTATCGATAAAGCAGTCGGTTTCTTCAAAGATACGGGCGAGAAGATCGCCTCCTTTTTCGGCGCAGGTGACGAGGCGCAGCCTGCGGCAGCGTTTGGTGAAACGTCGGTCGTAGACGCAGATACAAAGGACAGTTGGACAGACATTGTCGAAGACTCTACCCAGAACATCGGACGTATCTGGACAGACAAGTCTGTATATAACGGTAACGTCACACTTCCGGGAATCGGAGAAGGAGCAAGTATTCCGATCACAAAGCCGGAAGGTTCCGACTTCATGGTTGGCTTGTCCGCATTGTCCTCCACATCCAATACAAGCGTGACGACATCTACACCGTTGGATATCGTGCTTGTGCTCGACGTGTCCGGGTCAATGAAGAATAACTTGGGAACAACCTATGAGTACACTAAGGTTTATAACATTGATACTAGCGGAGGATGGGATCCACCGACTTATTATGCGTTAGATGAGGAAACGGGTCAATATGTAAAAGTTGACAGAGTTGCGAAGAACTGGTGGGAAGGATTTGACCATTGGGAATTAAAGGGTGTCACAGTGGAGCCAAAAACCAGTCGAGATGATAACGACCCGAATCATATACAATTTTATACGGGAACGTCAAAAAGAATTTCCAGAATGGAGGCGCTTAAAGATGCTGCGAGTGCATTTGTTGATGCCACAGCAGTGCAAAATCAGGGGATTAATGAAGCCAATCAACACAGACTCTCAGTTGTAACTTTTTCGGATGATGGAGATGTAGCACAAGGTCTTACTGCTTGTAATGCTAACAATGCACAGACTATAAAAAATACGATTGACAGCTTGAGAACACGTGGAAATACCTATCCGGGAAACACAAGTACAGGCACAAACAATCAATTTAATGCGTATATGCACGCAATGTCCAGTAATTATCCAAACGCAACCGCGTGGAATCAACTCGGAGAGCCTTCAACAGATAAACTGGAGTACTATTATGCGGCAACGAGTTCAGATGAACTGTCTGAAATTTTCCAACATATCTCAGAAGAGATCAACACCGGAACCGGTTATCCGACAGAGACGCAAGACGGTTTTGCAAACAAAAGCGGTTATGTAACCTTCCACGATCAGCTCGGCGATTATATGCAGGTAGATTCTTTCAACAATCTTATTTTGGAAGACATCACATTCGAGCCGGCTGAAAGAACAGAGGCTAATGGCGTTTTCACATATACTTATAAAGGATCAGCCGGAGAGAATAAGAACGTTTCTGATATCGTTATTAAGGTAACCCCGGGAACGGGAAGTATGGGTGATACGGTAGACGTATCGATTCCGGCGGCATTGCTTCCACTTCGTCACTTCAAGGTGGACGTATCGAACAATACGATGACGGTAGAAGATAAATATCCGCTTCGTCTGTTCTACAATGTAAGCCTGAAAGAGGATGCCAGGAAAGCATTGGCTGATCCGGATCAGGAGATGAAGAATTATATTGCCGGCAATATAGAAGGTGGAAAAGTTTACTTCTATTCGAATAAGTTCACAGGAAGCAAACCGGGACCGGTAGAGGGACAGACTCTCGGTGATACGACAGCCACATTTGAACCTGCAACCGGCAACAGCTTCTACTACTTCACAGAGAACACACCGCTCTATGCGGATCAGGAGATGAAGAAACCTCTTACAAGATACAATGCCGATGGTACGGAAACTTATTATTATGCAAAAACTTATTATGAGTTAGTTAATAGCGCACCGAAGGAAGTAACAGAGGCGGTTTCTTTCCGTTCACATCCTCGTGATGAAATAGAAAATTGGGTAGGAAATATCGGGACAGACGAACAGCTGTACATCAAAGCAGGCGCGCCTCGATTGACACGAATTTATGACTTGACAAGCAGCAAGAAAACCAATGTTACGGGAACGGCGACAGAGGTTATCACACCGAACTGGGACAATAAACAGGAACAGAGAAACATCGAAGTATCCTTAGGTAATAACGGACGTCTTGCAGTAGAACTTCCGGGTACGCTGGAGATCAAGAAGACGGTAACATCCGAAGTGGAAGCTCCGAAAGACAAAAAGTTCACATTTACGCTGACTCTGAAAAATGCAGAGGGAGAAGCTCTTACCGGAGAATTTGACGCACAGAAATTTAACGCTCAGGGAGTTGCAAGCGGAAATCCTGTCAAAGTACAGAATAACGGTACGGTTACTTTAAAAGACAGAGAATCTGTTAAGATATATGGCTTGTCCAATGGTGACACATATAGTATAGAAGAAACTCCGATTCCGAAAGGCTTTACTGCAAAAGAAAATCCGATCACAGGAACGATCGCAGGAAACGAAATTGTAACGGCAGAATTTGAAAATACATATGCGGCAACAGGCGAACTTGACGGAAACACAAATCTGAAAGTGACAAAGAACTTTACCGGACGTGAAGGTAATAAGTGGCTGGAAAGTGATGCATTTACATTTACATTGACAGCAGCTGATGAGGCAACACAGAATGCAATCAAAGAAAAACTTATTAAATTGCCGGAGACAACAGAGATTACAATCAATGGCGCAATGGCAGAGAAGCAGGCTGCATTCGGAAATATTACATTTAACATTGCAGGAACATTTAAGTTTAATGTAACCGAGCAGAAAGGCGGTATTGCAGGAGTAACAGACGATGCAAAACCGGTAAGAGAGATTGTTGTAAATGTAGTGGATAATAAAGACGGTACATTGACAGCAACAATAGCAGATGGAAGCGATAATCTGATCTTTACCAATACTTACGGCGCAGGAAGCGGCAAAGAGGATATCGCGGCAAAGATTCCGGCAACGAAAAAACTGACCGGACGTGATATGAATGCTGATGAGTTCGCATTCGAGGTTGTAACAAGAGCGGTAGAAGGCGCAGAAGAATTTACAGAAACAGTTGTTGCAACAGGAAAAAATGTAGCAGGAGCAGACGGTGAGGCTGCGCGGGTTACATTTGCAGGAAGCGACGCAAATGGAGCAAAGGCTCTGAACTATACAACAAAGTCTCTTAATAAGGCAGTTGAAGCAGGATATGCTGTAAAAGAAGGCAATGTATGGACGGTCAACTACACTGCAAGAGAGAAGACAGATAGATTGCCGGAGGGTGTAATACCTGTGGCAGAGAAGACAGAGTTTAATTTCACGATTGTAGTAACAGATAATACAGACGGAACGCTGACAGCAAAAGTACAGACACCGGAAGACGGTATCGCATTTGAGAACAAGTATGCAACAGGCGGTACAGATGTAAATACTGACCCGACAGAGGCAGCTTACTTCAATAAGAAACTGACCGGACGTGACTGGTTAAGTACGGATGCATTTACATTTACCATCACACCGAAGGATGGCGCACCGGCACCGGAAGGCGCGGCAGGCGACGGTACAAAGACGGTAACTGTAACATCTGATAGTGCAAAAGCAGACGCACTTGTACCATTTGGATTTGGTACGATTCGGTTTACAGATGCCCATATGGAAGGGGCAACACCGAACGATAACGGTACAGTGTCTAAGACATTTACATATGATGTCACAGAAGTTATACCGGAAGATGGAGCAAAAATTCCGGGAATTACGTATGATGGTCATACAGCAACATTGGCAATTACAGTAACAGATAATCTGCAGGGTGAGTTGAGTGCAACAGCAGTTATAACAACAGAAAATGGTACATTTACCAATAACTACAGATCAAATCTGGATTACAATGCAGTCGGCGGTTTGCAGATTTCGAAAGTCTTGAACGGAAGAGATATGCAGAAAGATCAGTTTACCTTTACGCTGACACCGAAAGCAACAGAGGGAAGCACAACGGCAGAAGAAGCGGCACAGAAGCTTGGATTTGCCGAAGTCAAAGCATATGAATTCAAGAATGAAGCAGCTGCAATGGGTGAGGCAACCTATATGAACGTCCTGAGTGGAAAAAAGGTTGTATTTACACAGGCAGATGCAGGCAAGACGTTCACTTACACCGTTGCTGAAAAGGCAGGAGGCAATTCGGCTTACACTTATGACAACACGCCGAGAACAGTAACAATTGAAGTGAAAGACAACAAGAATGCGACTTTGACAGTTACAACAACAGTTAAGAAGGGCAGTGAAGTTGTTGATACACAGAGCGTGACAACAGGAGGCGAAGATCAGAAGAAGGCGACCGTAGCATTTGAAAATACTTACAAGGCGGATCCGACAACTCTTGGCGGAGAAGGAAATGTTAAGATCAATGCGAAGAAGTCTCTGACAAACAGACCGATGGTAGCGGATGAATTTAAATTCAACGTGCTGGATAATAAGGAGACAGTTGTAACGACGGGTAAGAATGGCAGTGATGGAAACATTACATTTGAGTCAATCCGGTACACAACAGACGAACTGATTGAAGATGCGAAGAAAGGAATTGCAACGAAGAAAATCAAGGATGCAGCATATGTATACACATACGTATATGATGTTGTGGAAGCAGAAAGCAACTTTGGTGATGGTGTAACACCAATTAGCCCAGCCTTTACGATCAAGGTGGTTGTAACCGATGATGGTAATGGAAAACTGAGTATTAATGTTGTATACCCCGATGGAACCAATAATGTACTTCCGTTTGAGAATGCGTATGGCGCAGATGCCAATGGTGTAATTGAGGTTAAAGGAAAGAAAACACTTGCGGCAGAACCCGAAAATAATGCACCGGACATTACAGGTAAGTATACATTTACAATTGAAGGTTCCGATGGAGCTCCGATGCCGGAGAACGCAACTGCGAATAATGATGCGGCAGGCAACGTAAACTTTGGTAAAATCCAATATACAATGAAGAATGTATTCGGAAGCGAGCCGGCTCCTCTGGCTGTAGATAATACAGAAACCGATGAGACAGGAGCTGAACCAACAGCTGAATCAGACGAGGTTATGCCGGTTAAGAGCGAAAAGCGTACGAAAGAATTTACTTATACCGTGAAGGAAAGTGGAAATGTTGCCGGTGTAGACAATGACAAGAAATCAGAGAAGACATTTAAGGTGAAGGTAACAGATAACGGTGATGGAACAATCGCAGTTGACGGACCAAAAGAATTTGCGTTCGAATTTACGAATACTTATCGTGTAGATCCGGTTGATTACAGCATCAATACAGATCTTACGATCACGAAGGAATTAGATGGACGTGAATTAAGAGAAGGCGAGTTCACATTTGAGCTGGTTAGCAAAGATGGTAAGGTTGTTTCCACAGCAACGAATAGCGCAGATGGTTCTGTCGCATTCAAAGCAATTACCTATAAGACTCCGGGAACATACAATTATGTGATCCGTGAGCAGAAGGGCAGTGCAGGCGGAGTAGAGTACGACTCAGCAGAGCATACGGTTGTAGTAGTGGTGACTGATAATGGTGATGGAACCATGACTGCAAAGGCGGAACTTAAGAGTAGAAATTGCGAAGACGCCAAGGATACAATCGTATTCAAGAACTCTTATACAGCACAGCTGGCGTCCGTAACACTGGGAGCTTCTAAGGCTTATGTCGGAGGAGAACTGAAAGACGGACAGTTTACATTCGAGCTGAAGGATAAGGATGGCAAAGTCGTATCTAAAGCAAAGAATACAAAAGAAGGTCAGATCGTATTTGAGACAATCTCTTACGATCAGGCAGGTACTTACGAGTACAAGATTTCTGAGGTGAATGACGAACAGAAAGATGTAACTTATGACAAGACGGTATACGGTGTAACTGTAACCGTAACAGATAACCAGGAAGGAAGTCTGATGGCAGCAGTAGAATATGATGGTGGAAAAGCACCGGTATTCACTAATAAGTACAGCAAGCCGGCAAAACCGGCGAAGCCGGAAGAGCCAAAAGGACCGACAGCTGTTAAGACAGGTGATGAGACGCCGGTAATACCATTTATCATATTGATGGTGGCAACACTGGCAATTATAGTAACAATTACATTCATTTTCTTCAGAAGAAAACGTAGATAGTTAATCAGGAGCGGGTTTTTATAACCCGCTCCTGATTTATTAATTCTTACTTAAGTTTCAGGGATGCATGGTTTTGGTATGAGATTTATGTTATAATTTATCCATAGGTGCGAGCTGAGAAATCAGCATAGCTGATTTCCTCTAGCGAGTGGAGGAAA
>ENA-ORUL01002409-ORUL01002409.1-human-gut-metagenome-genome-assembly--contig:-NODE-2409-length-10638-cov-2.791836_pt1 | contig 10638 bp, 9 predicted proteins | sample MGYA00242084_ERZ509219 | MGnify/ENA primary metagenome ERZ509219 (study PRJEB26280, sample SAMEA2338792) | human gut metagenome | biome: human gut; feature: human-associated habitat; material: faeces...
ATGTTCATCATAATAGAAGAACCTGTTCCATAAGTAGACTTGATCATTCCCGGCTTCAAACATCCCTGTCCAAACAATGACCCGTGAGAATCTCCCAAAACTCCATGAATAGGAACAGGATGAGGAAGTAATCCTTCAAAATCGGTTTCTCCAAAATAGGAATTAGAATCACATATTTCCGGAAGATTCTTCACATCGATCCCGAACATTCCACAGATTTCTTCATCCCACTTTAATTCAAAAATATTAAAAAGCTGGGTTCTGGATGCATTAGAATAATCTGTTTTATATGCCTTGCCATTAGTCAATTTATAAAGGAGCCAACTATCAATAGTTCCATGACAAATTTCTCCTTTATCTGCCTTTTCTCTAGCCCCTTCTACATTTTCCAAAATCCATGCAATCTTAGAAGCGGGAAAATATGGAGATAAATTCATTCCTGTTTTTCTGCGAATATTTTCCGCTTGTCCCTTTTTCTCCACACGTTCACAAATCTCTACAGCTCTGGCACACTGCCATACAATTGCTTGTCCTACAGGTTCTCCAGTCTGTTTATCCCATGCAAGAGAAGTTTCTCTTTGATTGCTGATTCCTACCCCCGCTATATTTTCTTTATTAATATTAGCTTCTTCAATTAAACGTTTTACAACCTCTATCGTATTTTGATAGATTTCAGATGGGTCATGTGAGACCCATCCTTTTTCATTTATAATCTGTTTATGTGTCTTGTCGGTACGCTTGATCAGACTCCCAGTTTTATCAAAGAGAAGCGCTTTCGTTCCCTGCGTACTCTGATCAATACTGATAATATATCTCTGTTCCATTTATACCAACTCCATTGCTTTCTTAGCGATTCCTTCTCCATTCATTTCGTAATACTCGAATACTTCTTTTGAAGTTCCTGTAATTACTGGTGCGTCCGGCAATGCAATATTAATCACTTTTTTCGGACATTTTCTTCCAACCACTTGACTTACCATCGAACCAAGCCCACCATATGGAGCATGTTCTTCAACAGTTATTACAGCTTTAGCATTTTCTGCCACTTTAATAATTGTTTCTTCATCAAGAGGTTTTACACAATACATATCTACAACCGAAACGCTAATTCCTTTTTCTTTTAAAATCTTCGCTGCATCTACAGATGGTTTTACCATTTCACCACAAGCAATAATTGCAATATCCGTTCCTTCACACACAACAGTTGCTTTATCCATTTCAAATGGCACATTTCCTTCTTCATACACATCATCTACTGCATTTCTTCCCACTCGGATATAAGCCGGTTTGTCATCTTTTATCAACTCTTTCATTAGACATTCCGTCTGTAATCTATCGCTCGGAAGATATACTCTCATATTCGGAACAGAACTCATTGCAGCAATATCCTGTGCAGAATGATGACTCATTCCTAGAGCGCCATAACTAATCCCCCCAGAAATACCGATTAATTTTACATTTGTATTAGAATAAGCCACATCTACTTTGCACTGCTCATAACTTCTTGTTGATAAAAAGCATGCTGGAGATGCTGCATACGGTTTCTTTCCACATTTTGCAAGTCCTGCTGAAATACTCACTAAATTTTGCTCGGCAATTCCCGTTTCTACAAATTGTTCCGGAAGCTCATTTGCAAACGCTGTAAAAGATGCACTTCCTCTGGAATCACTACAAAGAGCTACTATATCCTTATCTTTTTTCCCAGCTTCTACTAATACGTCACAAATTACCTGCTTATTTGCAATCTTACCCATTATTTTGCAGCCTCCTTTCTTTCTGCTAAGTCCTTTTTAATCTGCGCAAGTTCCTCTTCATTCGGAACTTTATGATGCCAATTTGCTTTGTTCTCCATCACCGCAGATCCTTTTCCCTTTACGGTATTGGCAATCAATACTGTCGGCTGTCCTTTTATCGTCTTAGCTTCATTGAACGCTTCTCGTAACTGATCAATATTATTTCCATCTGAAACATCAATTACATGCCATCCAAAAGACTTAAATCTCTCATGAAGATCATCATGCCCCATCACATCTTCCGTATTCCCTGAAATTTGAAGCCGATTTCTATCTATTACTGCACACAAATTATCCAATTTATATTGATGAGCCGCCATTGCACCTTCCCATACCGAGCCTTCTGCAACCTCTCCGTCACCCATAACAGTATACACTCTATAATCCTGTCCATTCATTTTTCCTGCCAACGCCATTCCCACGCACACTGGAAGCCCATGACCAAGAGAACCTGAATTCATCTCTATCCCTGGTAATTTATTGTTTGGGTGCCCAATATACTTAGAACCAAATTTACTGAAATTCGCTGTCACATCTTCAATATCTAAAAATCCTTTTTTAGCAAGCACTGCATAGTAAGCTTCCACAGAATGACCTTTGCTCATTACAAATTTATCGCGATTGGGATCGTCCATATTTTCAGGGCTAACATTCATCTGCTCAAAATACAACTCTGTCAAAATTTCCATCACGCTCATATCTCCTCCGATATGTCCCGCTTTTCCTGACATGATAATATCCAGAGTGTTTTCTCTCAACTCATAAGCTAATGCTTTTAAATTCTCCATAATTATTCTCCTTTATATCTTCAATCCACACTTATTTACGTTTAAAAATACGGGCAAATTTGTCTCGCATAATCGGATTTTCTTTAATAGCATCAATTGTTACAGCCACAAGCACAACTCCACCAGTAACAACTGTCTCCCAGTATGAAGATACTCGAAGTAACGTAATTGATGTGGAAACCGTACTATTAAGCAATCCACCAATTACAGTACCAACAACTCCACCAATACCACCTGTCATAGAAGTTCCTCCAAGTACTGATGCTGAAATAGTTGGATTTACCCAGTTAGCTCCTATAGAAGCTTGGAAAGAAGCTAATTTACAGGTCATCATAACTCCGGCAATAGCAGCCAAAAGTCCACTCAAGCAATACACTAAAACTTCGACTCTCTCAGTCTTAATACCCACGATTTTAGCACAGTTTCTATTACCTCCAAGAGCATACACGTGGCGGCCAAACTTTGTATAACGAAGCATAACCGCAAGCGCAACACAAATAACCAACATAATAATAACAATAGTAGGAAGGAATCCTCCTAACACGCCATTAGCAAGGAATTGAGCCTCCTCAGGAACACCTACGATTGGTGTACCTTTTGTTACTATATAAACAATACCCTTATAAATCTCTCCAGTTGCTAATGTTACAATAAACGGTGTTAAGCGTAAATGTGCTATAAAAAGACCATTGATCATGCCAAGCAAAAGACCTACAATACAAGAAATCAAAATAGAAACCCAAGGATTCATTCCTTGTTCAATCATAAGCTTTGCAGCAACCATACTGGATACTGAACCGACAGCAGCCACCGAAAGATCAATACCTCCTGTCAGCAATACAAGGGTCTGACCAAAACTGACAATGATAATAAATGATGCAGCTCTTGTTAATGTACTAATATTGTATGCCGTCCAAAAATTCCCTGTCATTATGTGAACGACAACACCTGCAAGAATCGTAACAATCAATACCATTCCCGCCGTTGATTTAAAGAAATCTACTATTTTTTTCATGCTTGATTACCTCCTACTGAAATGCCACTTTCAGAACATCTTCTGGAGTGGTCAAATCTACTTCCTCTATGTATCCTTTAATTCGTCCTTGATGAACAACCATAACTCTATCTGCTAATGCAAGTACTTCCTCCATTTCCGAAGAAATTACAACAACCGCAACTCCATTATCTGCAAGTTCTCTTACAAGAGAATGAATTTCCGCTTTTGCATTCACATCAATACCACGGGTTGGTTCATCCATAATCAACATTTTAATTCCTTTCGCCATCCAACGAGCGACAATCACTTTTTGCTGATTACCACCAGACAAATTCTTGATCAAGGCATCTCTTCCAGCTGTTTTTATTCTAAATTTCTCAATATATTCGTCTGAAATTTTTGCCGCTTCTTTAAAGTTGATCAATCCATTTTTTTTAATCTGATCGTAAGAAGGAAGCATCATATTTTCCATTACAGACATGCCTGGTGTAATACCATCATGACGTCTTTCTTCTGATACATATCCCATGCCTAATTTTATCGCCGCACGTGGATCTGTAATGGTTACTTCATGACCTTCCACATACATTTTTCCACCCGCTTCAGGTCGAGTAATTCCAAAAACACTCTTAAATATCTCTGTTCTTCCGGCTCCTACGAGCCCTGCAACACATAAGATCTCTCCTTTTTTTACATTAAAACTTACATCTTGGAACTCTCCTTCACGTGTCAAATTTTGAGCTTCAAAGAAAACTTCATCTGAATATTTACGATTTACATGCGTTGATTCTACAACTTTCTTACCAGCCATGTGAGTAATAATTCCCTCTTTTGTAATGTCTTTAATCTCTGTTACGGTTACAAGTTGTCCATCTCTCATAATCGTAGCACGATCAGCTTGTTCCATTACTTCATCCAAGTGGTGCGTAATAAAGATCATGGATGTTCCTGCTTTTTTCAATCTCTGCATAGATGCAAATAATGATTCCGCCTCTTTATTTGTCAACACCGCAGTTGGTTCATCCAAAATCAACACTCTTGGCTGATATGCTAACGCCCTAGCAATAGACACTAATTGCTGATATGCCGCAGAAAGTTTTTTCACCTTCTGTGTAACATCTATTTCTACATCTAACAGTTTCAAAAGCTCTACCGCTTCTTTTTCTGCTTCTTTCCAATTAATTTTGGCTCCATTGCCTCTTTCATTTCCAAGGAAAATATTCTCTGCAATAGATGCCTCCGGAATTAGATTTAACTCCTGAGGTACAATTACAATATGTTTAGCGGAGGCTTCCTTGGGTGAAGCTATTTTAACTGGCTGTCCATCCATCAAAATCTCGCCTTCGTCCATAATGTATTGTCCTACCAGACAATTCATTAACGTACTTTTCCCCGCTCCGTTCTCACCCAAAAGTGCATGGATTTCTCCTTGTTTAATACTGAGATCCACATTATCCAATGCTTTAGTTCCCGGAAATATTTTAGTAACTCCCTTCATTTCAATTACGAATTCGCTCAACTTTTTTCACTTCCTCTGCTTTTTTTAATCAACTAAGTGACAGCTACTTTAACAAAAAATTCCACGTGATAATGTACCATCATCACGTGGAATTTCATTCATTTTCATCGATTAGCTAAACACGTGTTGTCGGTCAATAATATTCTGTTTCGGATATTATTTAGCTTCATCACCGAAAAGCATATCAATGTATTCCTGAGCCTGATCAGAATATACAGATGAACTTCCTACATCCGTTACTTCTTCAACTTCTTCTCCATCAATAGCTTTAACAGCATTGAAAATCATTTTGTAACCCATGTCGTAACAGTTCTGAACCTGTGCTACATATAATGTGCCATCTTTCAGGTACTCAAGTGTACGAAGATCATGATCCATACCGCCGATAACAACCTCACCAGAACGTCCAGCATCTTTAACAGCCTGGCATGCGCCAACCGGATTAGACATATTGTTGCAAAGGATGCCTCCAAGATCTGGATATGCTTGCATCCAAGCTTCTGTAATCTGTACAGCTTTTTCAACAAAGTCATTATCTCTCTGATCATCAACTACTTCGATATCTGGATATTTTTCAACAGTGTCATAGAAAGCTTTTAATCTGTCTTCATGAGAAACAGCTCCGATTGTTCCAGATAAGAACGCAATCTTACCTTTTCCGCCCATCTTCTCGCATACAGCTTCTGCAATAGCAGCTCCATCACCATAGTTATCATTGTTTCCTACAAAGAATGATCTCTCTGTATTCGGAAGATCAGATGATGCAAACAGCGCTACCTTAACACCAGACTTAACTGCATCATTAACTGCAGGTTCTGTTGTTTCTACCTGATTAACGTCTACAGCGATTAAATCATAGCCCTGTCCAACTGCTGTTTCAATAGAGTTAACTTGGTCAACTGCATCCGGCTCAACCGGTGCATACCACTCATAATCAATCGTAACTCCTTTTGCTTTCATGTCTTCAACAGCCGCTTTTACTCCAACTTCAATAGCATCATACCATGCATGAACTAACTTATATGTACAATAAATTTTGTACTCATCTTTTTTGGGCTCATAACTTGTATCAAAATCCTGATCTGCAAGCGCTTTTGCATTTGCCACTTCTGTTTCTTTAGAATCTTTGGAATCTCCAGATTCTGCATCTTTGCTTCCGCATCCTACCATAGCTAATACCATAGCTGCTACTAACAATAAACTCACAATTTTCTTTTTCATAATTTTTCTCCTTTCAACTTAAACCTCTGCTTTTAAGCTGTGAAGCCTTCGTGAAATTTTCCTCCTTTCCTCTAATTTTTTCAGTCGCTCTTTTGAATCCGCAAATCAGAATTGTATAAATTTTTAACTAAATTTGTTTTTATATTTTTTTCAAACAATTAGTAAAATTTTATTGATTCCGACTAAATTTTAACGGATTCTTTTAACTTTTTTGACCTTATAACCAATTTATATCATCTTTTTAACATTATGTCAACTAAATTCCAAATAAAAAAATGCTATTTTACTAAATTTAATTTAGCAAAAATAGCATTTTCTTCATACACTTTATCTATTCCAAGATCCCCTTCACACTTTCATTAACAATTAGTTTTGTTCCAAGCTTATATTTTACAGTATGATCTTCCGTTCTATTCAACTTTTTCATCAACAATTCTACACCCAACTCCCCCATCTCATCTCCCGATAACTGAACCGTAGTCACTCTAGGCTCTGTGAAAGAACATATTGGACGATTATCAAATCCCACTACCGATACTTCCTCCGGCACTTTAATCCCTCTTCTCTTAAAAGCCTGAACTGCACGGCAAGCCAACAAATCATTATCCGCCATAAACGCCGTTGGGAGATTTTTATGAGAATCTAGATATTTTTCTACATCTTTTTCCGTTTCATCCTCCATATATCCGACTTTCATCACATAATCCTCTCTGCATTCCAACCCCCTTCTCATCATACAGTCTTGAAATGCCTGTTGCCTTTCATCAAAACAAGCAATAGAAAAACGACTCTTAATATATCCTATCTCTCTATGCCCCATTTCATACAAATATTCAAACCCCTGGTAAATCCCCAAATAGTTATCAACAACAACAGTGTCCACCGCCAAACTCGGAAACGGATTATCAATAAAGACACACGGCACATTTAATTTCAAAAAAACTTCCGCATCTTCCGGATACATTTCCACCGCGTATACAATATATCCAGCATACCGAAAATTCTCAAGCGCTAAATACCTTTCATTTAACGGCATATTTTTATCCAGATACATCATAGTCATCGTATAATTATATTTTTCAATTGTTTTCGTGACACTTTCGTTGAGATAATTAAAAAACGGATACTCATCTATCACTTCACCTCCGCATTTATAAACAACAAATCCAATATCTCCTTTTTTCACGCTTCCATCTCTGAGAAGATATTCGCAATCCAGCTCTACTATCTTTTGCAAAATCTCCTTCCGTTTTTCTTCACCCACACCCGGCTTGTTGTTTAAAACTAGTGAAATTGTCGCTGGCGATACACCAAGTTCACGGGCAATATCCTTCGCCTTATACTTCATTAACTTCCTCTTCTCTTTCCCTAAACCTTACATACTTTTATCTGGTAGTTTATTTACTTTTAAATTTCGAGAAACCGCCTGTAATCTCGCAAACGAATTCGTTTCCATCCTCTGGAGGACCCCCATATAAATAGCATCCAACATAGCTTGCTCCGCAACTCTTCTTGCGATTACTTCTTTGTCTACGCTGCTATCTGTTGTCTCATTGTACAGTACGATATCCGAATACTTTGTCAGTTCCGATTTCCCCGCCTTAGTAATACAAATTGTTACAGCGCCTCTTTCTTTAGCAATACGCATAGACTCCACCACTTGTTTCGTTCTTCCACTGTGCGAAATCGCTATAGCGACATCTCCCTCTTCCATATTTCCAGCATTCACAATTTGTACATCTGCATCACTGTCCGCATAACAATCATATCCTATTCTGCGAAACCTCAAACTCGCATAATTACAAGGAAACATCGCATCTCCAATAGCAAAAAAGCAGATTTTTCTCGTCGCCGCAATCACCTCGCAGGCACTTTCATATTCTTCAATGACCGCAACTTCCAACGTTTTTTTTAGATTCAAAATATTAAGTTTAAACACGCTTTCCACAATTTGATTCATATCGTGTCCAACACCTAATATATCTGTTTCTTCTTTTGTCGGCGGTTTTTGAAGCTGCTTAGACAAAATTCTTTTAAACTCTGCATAGCCAGACACCCCTACTGTATGACACAGTCGAACTACAGTTGCTTCGCCACATTCACAACATTTTGCCATCTTCTGAAGAGACATTCGTGAAACTTCTGCCGGGGAAGACAAAACAAATTCCGCCACCCGTTTTTCCGCCGGTGTAAGACTTGGCAAAAGAAATTTTGTTGTAGCGAGAATATTTCTGATACTTTCCTTTTTATTCATACTTTCCCCCCATCTTATTTGTATATATACATATTATACCTTTATTTTACTCCATGTTCAACGCATTATTTTTGGAGTATTTTTTTGTTTTTTTGGAGTTTTTATAGCATTCACACAATTATAACGCTCTTTTTCATCAATAAAATTGTCTATTTTTTACTATTGATAATCCGTTTTCTCCGTAATATACTTGGAGCATAAACTAAATTTTACAAAATAATATTTAGAAAGGATTGAATATCATGAAAAAATCATTCCGGGCTGAACTAATTGACGCTATTTTGAACAATGCCCAAAAATATCCTAACATGGTGGTTCTCAATGCAGATTCTGCCAGAGCCTTAAAGCTAACCGAATTTTCCACCGCCTTCCCTGATCGCATGTTTGGAGTTGGCATCAGCGAAGCTGATCTTGTCAGCACTGCTGCAGGAATGGCAACAACCGGATTGATCCCTGTTGTCGTTGGATTCTCCATGTTCGTATCCGAAAAACCTTTTGAACAAATCCGCCAAGCAATTGCCTACCCAAATCTAAACGTAAAAATCATAGCCACCCACAGCGGACTTTGTGTGGGACAAGACGGCGCAACCCATCAAGCTCTCGAAGATATAGCTGTCATGAGGAGCCTTCCTAACTTCAAAGTTTTTGCTGCTGCTGACGTAACCGAAACAAAGGCAGCCATTACCGCAATGTTAAAACACAATGGTCCCGCTTACCTTCGCTTAGGACGCGATCTCGCAGAAGACATTTTCAGTCACAATAAAACATTTATCCCTGGCGGTGCAGATGTTTTAAGAGACGGAAACGATGTAACAATTGCCTCTTGCGGTCTCATGACAGAGCAAGCACTTCTTGCAGCTTCCGCTTTAAAAGCAGAAGGGATCAGCGCCACAGTGCTAAATATGTACTCTATAAAGCCACTCCCTGAAGGTTTGCTTCTAGAAAAAGCAAATAAAACCAGGGCATTTGTCACAGCAGAAGATCATTCCATCATCGGCGGACTCGGAAGCGCAATCAGTGAATTTTTATCAGAAAATCATCCCGTTCCCCTTCTTCGTATCGGTGTAAATGATCACTTTGGCGAATCCGGAACACAAGATGAATTATACAAAAAATATGGATTAACTGCTGATCATATCGTCAACACAGCAAAGCAAGTCATTCAGATGAAAGAGCAGGTGAAAAACAATGTCTAGAAATATCGAACAATTAAAATTACAAGCGAATACCATTCGCAAAGATATATTAGAAATGATTTATAATATCAAATCCGGTCACTTAGGCGGTTCTTTCTCCATGGTAGAAATCCTCACCGCTTTGTATTTTGACGAAATGTATTTCAATCCACAAAAACCGGCTATGCCAAACCGTGATCGTTTCATTTTATCCAAAGGTCACACCGCTCCCGCACTTTATGCTACACTTGCCAATGCCGGATATTTCCCAAAAGAAAAATTAATGACATCTTTTCGGAGAATTAATTCTATGCTTCAGGGACATCCCGACATGAAAAAAACTCCCGGAGTCGAAATGACAAGTGGGTCACTAGGAATTGGATTATCAGCAGCAAACGGAATGGCTCTTGGGCTAAGACATCAACATATTGATGCCCGCGTATACTGTATGCTTGGCGATGGTGAAATCAACGAAGGGCAAATTTGGGAAGCTGCTGCAACCGCCTCTCACTATCACCTTGATAATTTAGTAGTATTTATCGATGTTAACGGACTCCAAAATGATGCCGAAACAAAAAAGGTGAAAAACATGCTAAATATAGCAGATAAATGGAAAGCTTTTGGTTTTCACACTCTAGAGATTAACGGACATGATTTTAATGAAATCTTCTCCGCTCTCGACAATGCCAGATTACACAAAGGAGAACCCACAGCTATTATTTCCCACACAATCAAAGGCAAAGGCGTATCTTTTATGGAAAACGTGGTAGAATTCCATGGAAAAACTCCTTCTAAGGAAGAATATGAAAATGGAATGAAAGAACTTTCCAAAGTAATGGTAGTGTCAAGTGAACTATGAAAAACTGAGTTAAAAGAAAAAGGCTCAGATGA
>ENA-ORUL01002415-ORUL01002415.1-human-gut-metagenome-genome-assembly--contig:-NODE-2415-length-10617-cov-4.001610_pt1 | contig 10617 bp, 7 predicted proteins | sample MGYA00242084_ERZ509219 | MGnify/ENA primary metagenome ERZ509219 (study PRJEB26280, sample SAMEA2338792) | human gut metagenome | biome: human gut; feature: human-associated habitat; material: faeces...
TCGGAGCCGTTATCACAAAAAATGGAGAAATAGTAGCCACAGGTGTTAACCGTGTAACAGCTTCGTGCGATCCCACCGCTCACGCAGAAGTAAGCGCTATCCGTGCTGCCGCCTCAAAACTGGGAACTTTTAACCTGAGCGGTTACGAGATTTACACCTCTTGCGAACCATGTCCCATGTGCCTGGGTGCTATCTATTGGGCACGATTAGACAAGATGTACTATGGCAATAACAAGACAGATGCCAAAAACATCGGATTCGACGACTCGTTTATTTACGATGAATTGGAACTGAAACCTGAGGACAGGAAGTTGCCATCCGAGATATTACTTCACGACGAAGCAATCAAAGCTTTTGAGGAGTGGATGAAGAAAGAAGATAAGATAGAGTACTGATAAAACAAGAATCCCCGAAGAACACTGCATCGTTCTTCGGGGATTTCTATACACACAAAAGTTATAATTTAATTGCTTGGGAATCTGTTTAGAAACGCAGACCTAAAGTTAACAATACCTGGCTACGGGTATTTGTTACTTTGGTTGTTTCCGGTGTCAGTACCGTAGTTGCGTTGTTCTCCTCATACTTATTTACGAACGGATAGAAATCTTCTTTATATGCAGAGAATTTGTAAGCCAAATCTGCATAGAACATAGATCCACGATATCCAATACCCAAAGTATAATTGCTCAAAGCTTTCGTATTTGCCCAATCAGTATCTGTCTGGATAGAATAAAAAGGCATATCTTTGAAAGCATCTCCATGGAAAATTGCCGAAGAGTAATTATAACCGGCACGCAAAGCAAACTGGGGAATCACTTTATATTCAAGGCCAAGACGGAGGGTATTTACACCTTTCATCATAGGTCTCGTGCTATTTTCAAACGTAAACTCTGAACTTGAACCGGTCGGTCCTCGGAACTTCATCGTTGAATAATCCTGATATTCATATTCAGCACCTAATGCCAGACTGGTACCCACGGTGTATCCTAAACTTACATTGTAAGTCCACGGAGTCTGAAGCCGGAATTCACGTACCATATCTCCATTTCCGGGTAACTTGTCCCTTGTATCTATAGACCACTGATCTATCTTCCCTGTCTCAACATTCAGCACATCCGATTCCAAATAAGCACTGGTCTTATAATCCAAATTATAGAATGTAGGAGTATGGATAGCAAGACCGATACGGAACGGAGAATCTTCGAACGGACGAAGAATTGTACCTAATTTTACATCAAAGCCCGAACCTCTTACTTTATTCCAACTTCTTAAGTTGTAATTCTGTGGTGCATGTGCTCCTGTATATGCTTCGGAATAATAAGTGTACTTACTATAATCAACAGCATATGCTCCAATAGTCAATCCCAGATAAAACCGATCATTAAAATTGAAAGCAATATTAAAATCATACTGATCGATTCCTCCACGTTCCTGTGAGCTAAAGTTGGCAACACCATCATCATACATACCATAATAATTGCCCGGTGTTGTATACAGTGGTTTACCATTGACGTCATATCTTTGATTCCCATCTTTATCCACATACGGAGGATTAGGCTTGCCGGCTGCATTCATTTTATCAGTTGTAATATCACTAATCAACCAACCGTCATATCCCAATATGGAAAGCCATCCTATCTCCGGATCATCGTAAGGATGATCTCCCCATTTTGATATACCGCTTGCCTGTTCGGCCATCTGATAGGTCTGCGAACTGTTACCAAGTCCTCCTGTCATCTTCATATTCTTATAAAAAGACTTAGCCTTGTGATAGTTAAATCCAAAATTCACATAACGCAATGAAGTTGCATTACCTATTTTTGTAGCAAACACAAAACCCAGGTTATCAAAAGAGCCTTGGATTTTATCCGAGCTTAATTTATTCCCCAAATACTTACTTTCGGTCCCATACGAAGAAAAGCCAAAAGAAGTCATAAAATCATTGCTACGATAAATACCGATACCCGCAGGGTTAGTTCCAATTGTAGAGATATCACCTCCCAAAGCCCCCATAGCACCGCCCATTCCTACAAAACGGGCTGTTCCATTCAGATCTTTTCCTGTTATCTTGGCAGCATCGTACACAGTTTGTGCACCTATTGGGGCTGCTGCTACCAGCAGCCCTAAAGTTGCTAAAGTTATTATTTTTTTCATCGTCAAATGCCTTTTAAAGTTAATATCTCCATTATTATCTTCTACCTCTTGAAGAGCCGCCACCTCCACCGGAAGAACGGGAAGAACCACCGCCGCCACCAGTAGAATAACTACGTGAACTGCTACCGGATGGTGAAGAATAACTGCGCGTAGACGAGCTACTGCGAGAAGGAGTACTGTTGTACGAACGACGAGTGGTACCTTCATTAGAATAACTGCGTGAAGGAGTTGCCGAACTGCCACGGGTATAAGTAGAACTACTTCTAGTACTTGCCCTTCTGCCTCCCTCAGAGTAAGAAGGAGAACCGGTAGTAGCACCACCGCGAGTACCCTCGTAAGAAGAACTACTGCGTGTACTACTTGGACGCGTATAAGTGCTTCGGCGTGAAGAAGAAGCATCTGTACGGGTAGTAGATCCCGGACGTTCTCCCACTACACGTGTACCAATCACACGTCTGGCAGAATTTTGTCCTCTGCTATAAGAGGAGGTTCCGGACGAACGAACAGCAGAACCACTATTGGAACGAACCGCACCTGAACCATACCGACGAACAGTTGAAGGACTTCCATAGCTACTTCTTACAGCAGACGAACCACGGCGGGTATAAGTATCGTATCTTCCTGCCCAACTGCCTCCACCACCCCATCCGGGATGATAATGATGGTGATGTCCCCAGTAGCCGCCGCCATACCAGCCGCCCCAGTAACCACCCCAGTAGCCAGGATAATAGCCTCCCCAGGCGTAATAAGGTGAAGACCATCCCCAGCCCCAGCCCCATCCGGGACCATAAGAGTTATAACGCCAATCCCACCACAAGCGGTTGGTAAACGTTGGGAACGCATAAGCATAGAAACCGTCTGTATAAACATTCCAATCCCAAGAATTAGCTCCATAAACAATGTCCCAGTAAAGCGGGCTGCTAATGCTTACCGCAAAACGGGGATTACGGAAACGAATGATGCGTTCGGCGTACTCGTAGTCATCCTGTGAGCCATTGAACCCGTTCACCCATTCACCATCCGGATCGGAGACAGCTTTTTCTTTTACATATAATGTATCGTCCTCCATTGCGAACTCATTATCTTTAGCATCGTAACGGCGGTTATACTCATCCACATCACGCATATCGCGTTTGTTTCCTTTACGGTCCTGAACCACTACCGTAGTACCCGGAGCCGTATAAATATTCGTGGTGACTGTCCTTTTTTCCGGTACCTTCTTTACAGGAGTCTTTTCTGCTTCCTGCTTTTTCTCCTTAGAAGGCACGAAATAAAGGTCGTCATTATTGCTTTGTGCCATCACAGCCAGTGGAAGGCACAGGGCAAACAGCGATAATAAAACAATCTTTTTCATATTTCCGTGGTTTATTGGTTACTTTATCTTTTTATTCACGTTACAAAGATAAGCAAGGTATTCACGCTACCGGATAGATTTTCCCCAAACAATAATAGGGATTTCCCTATTTTGCCGTTCTTTAACTTAACAAATCTCAACCCGATAAAAACAATGTTTACTTTGTTTCTATCTCTTTAAATCGTACTTTTGCAAATAAAAAAAACACTTATGAAGTACTTTGAGTTCACTTTTGATACCCATCCTTGCACCGAAACGGTGAATGATGTACTGGCTGCCGTGTTGGGTGAGGCCGGATTTGAAAGTTTTGTCGAACGGGAAGGCGGACTGACTGCTTATATTCAACAATCACTCTACAATGAAGAGACGCTGAAAACTGAACTGGCAAACTTCCCGATACCGGATACGGAAATTACTTATGTATTTACCGAAGCTGAAGATAAAAACTGGAACGAAGAGTGGGAAAAGAATTTCTTTCAGCCCATTGTGATCGGAAACCGTTGTGTGATTCATAGTACATTCCATCAAGACGTGCCCAAAGCGGAATATGACATCGTGATCAATCCGCAGATGGCTTTCGGGACGGGTCACCATGAAACAACCAGCCTGATTATCGGTGAACTGTTAGATAGTGAGCTAACCGGTAAGTCCTTGCTGGATATGGGATGCGGAACTTCAATCCTGGCCATCCTTGCACGGATGCGGGGAGCTCAACCTTGTACAGCCATCGATATTGACGAATGGTGTGTACGTAATTCGATAGAGAACATCGAACTGAACGGAGTGACAGATATTGCCGTTTCTCAGGGAGATGCTTCGGCTTTGGCAGGAAAAGGACCATTCGATGTAGTAATAGCCAATATCAACCGGAATATCTTACTGAATGACATGAAACAGTATGCAGCATGCATGCACCCGGGATCGGAGCTATATATGAGCGGATTTTATGTAGATGATATTCCGGTCATCCGACAGGAAGCGGAAAAGAACGGATTTACATTTGTACACCATCAGGAAAAGAATCGGTGGGCAGCAGTAAAATTTGTACTCTAATTAAAGTTCCTTTGAACATTCATCCTGTGCTCAATCATCTAAAAGAGCAGGAAACATAGCAATAAACGCAAATCCCACAAATATTCTGATTTTGTATCCATCAAAGAAATTAGTGGGATTTGCGTAGCTTACCTCTGAATAAAGTTCTTTGTTACTCTTGAAAGGTCCTTATTGGCTCTCAAACTCTTTTTTTACCTGTTTGCACCAGTCTTTTATTCGTTTATCAGTCATTTCCGACTGATTTTCAATATCAATAACCAGTCCACACCACTTGTCATCCCGCAAAGACCGTGAGCGTTCGAAACTATATCCGTCAATAGAGGTGAAACCAACAAGTGTGGCTCCGTCATTCTCAAATACTTCGGCAAGAATACCAATACCATCGGCAAAGTTTTCAGGATATTTCACTTGGTCGCCAAGTCCGAAGATGGCAACTTTCTTCCCTTTCAACTGAAGAGTACGGAGTTCGGGAAGTAGTTCGTCCCAATAAGTGGGCAACTCACCATCGAACCACGTGGAAGCTCCGACAATAAAGTTGTCATAAGCCTCAAAATCGTTTTGCCAGGCATTTTCGATAGCCACAGACTCGGCGGAAGCACCAAATTCCTTTTGTATCTTTTCAGCTACCCAAGAAGTTTTATCAGCTTTGGCAGCATAAAATATTCCTATCTTTTTCATGATTGCTTGCTTTTAATTAAAATTCCAGCAACTCCTTGGCTGCTTTATATATCTTTTCATCATTCGGCAGGATGGCACGCTCCAATATCGGATTGAAACCTACCGGAGTAAAGGTGGAGCCAATACGCTGTACCGGAGCATCCAGATAACGGAACATCTCTTCGGCAATCTGCGCGGCAATCTCAGCACCGAAACCGGAGAAGACTTTATCTTCATGTACAACCAATACTTTACCGGTTTTCTGCACAGAGGCAAAAATAGCCTCTTTATCCAATGGGATCAACGAACGGAGATCGATGACTTCGACACTGCCCAACCCCTCCTGAGCAAGACGTCCGGCTACGTTCAGGCAGAAATGAGTCGTATTCCCATAAGTAACTACAGTCAGGTCGGTTCCTTCACGACGGATACGGGCTTTACCAAAAGGAACTTCAAATTCTTCGGGCACAACAGCAGCAGCCTCTACTGAGTTGTAAAGTGCTTTCGGCTCCAGATAAAGAGTGAAACCTTTGGAACGCATACTGGTGCGGAGTAATCCGGCAGCATCGTCGGCAAACGACGGACAAACGATGCGGGCACCGGGTAAAGTCGTAAGAGCCCCTTCGAGGTTCTGCGAATGATACAATCCACCGCCAATGTAACCACCGGAAGCCAGACGAAGTGTTATATTAGGAGTAAACTTACCGTTACTACGCCAATACTCGTGCGTACACTCCACGTACTGTTCTACGGCTGGCCAAAAATAGTCGGCAAACTCAGCTCCTTCGATAACAACATGTATTTTAGGGTCGAAGCGACACATACCGTTAGCGGTTCCCACAATATAGTCTTCAGCAATCGGGGCACTGAATACACGTGCATCACCAAACTCTTGCTGCATACCTTTGGTTACATTGAATACACCTCCTTTATCCTTATTGGCTACGTCCTGTCCCCAGATAAATGTATCGGGGTTACGACGGAACTCTTCTTTGAGAGTTTCGTTGATGGCATTCACCATAAAACTCTTCTCTCCTTCAACAGGTCCCGGAAGCCCGTCTTTATACTTTTGAGGGATATAAGGTTCGGGAAGTACAAAATCATAAATACTTTCCGGTTTCGGATCGGGAGCAGCCAAGGCCTTACGATTGGCTGCGGCAAGTTCCTTTTTAGCGGCAGCCTCTATTTGCTGGAGATCTTCCTCTGTCAGGCGTTTATAGCGCAATAGCATGCGGCGGAATTTCATCAACGGATCGGCCTCTTTCACATAAGCCAACTCGTTTTCGTCACGATAAAGCGTATGCTTATCCGAATTGGAGTGCGAACCGATACGGACACAATTAGCATGGACAATGACCGGAGTACGATTGGCAATAGCAAACTCACGAGCTTCGGTCATGGCATTCATCGAGTCGAACACATCTTTCCCATTGCAATGGATGATACGGAGATTCTTAAAACCGGAGAAATTATCGGCCACTTTACGGTTGGCTGTCTGATCCTTTTTGGGAACAGAAATGCCGTAACCGTTGTCCTGAAACACAAAGATCACCGGAAGACGTTCGTTACTGGCACCGTTGATAGCTTCATAGACAAAGCCTTCGGAAGTGGCGGACTCTCCGTGTGAAGTGATCGCAACACCTTTATGTCCATAATATACCATGGCGCGTCCCACGCCTGCCGCATGAAGATCATGTGTGCCGGTAGCAGAAGAGATATTCTCGATGTGCCATTCCGGTTTGGCAAAGTGATTGGACATATGACGTCCGGCACTGCCCGGATCGGTAGCTTTCGAAATTCCGTTCAAAATCAGCTCCTCCGGTGTCATTCCGGCAGAAAGAACCGTAAGCATATCCCGGTAGTAAGGGAAAAGATAGTCTTCACCAAGGGTAAAGACCTGCCCTATAGCGAGCTGGATACCGTCATGTCCGGCATAAGGAGCATGATAAGACCAGCCAAGGGATTGCAGCAGATAGGCGGGTGCTTTCTCATCGAGAGCGCGGCCCAGGGTCATCAAATGATACCACTTGCGGAGGGTCTGTTCGTCAGTGGTTTTTATATCATATTTCTTCATTTTCAATCTTTTTAGTTAGTTTCACACAGCAGTCACTCTTTCCAGTTCTCCAGATAATCGGCAATGAAATGCAGGAAGTTACCTCCCAGCGAACCATCCACCACCCGATGATCGTAAGAGAGCGACAAGTACATCTTATGACGAATGGCAATCACATCGCCTTCGGGAGTCTCCACTACGGCCGGCTTTTTTTCGATAACTCCCACGCCAAGTATTGCTACCTGCGGCTGGTTAATGATCGGCGTACCGAACAACATCTTAAAAGTGCCGAAATTGGTAATTGTAAACGTACCTCCGTCAATATCATCGGGCATCAGCTTATTCACCCGGGCCTTTTTCGCCAACGAATCGATAGCTACGGCAAGTCCGTTAAGATTCAGGCGATCAGCGTCGTGAATCACAGGGACAATCAGGTTTCCGTCATCCTGAGAAACCGCAATGCCGACATTAATATGTTTCTTATACAGAATGTTATATCCATCCACAGACACATTCACTTGCGGATAGGTAGCCAATGCCTGCGCCGTAGCCTCAGCAATGGCAGGCATATAAGTCAGTTTCACCCCTTCACGACGGAAGAAAGCATCCTTATTCTTTTCACGCCAGCGAACCAACCGGGTGACATCGACTTCAACCACGTTGGTCACATGCGGAGAAACTTTCTTCGACATCACCATATGGTCGGCGATAATGCGACGAACACGATCCATCTCTTTCACCTCTACCGATGCGTCCGAAACAGAGGGGCTGAGGGACTGGGAAGCCACAGCTACAGGTTTCTTTGGCATTTCAGCAGCAACCGGAGTCGCAGGTGAAGAAGCAGGAGTGTTTACCTTAACCGCTGAAGACACCACAACAGGGGCATCGGCAACCGGAGCACCTTTTTTCATTTCAATATAATGACGGATATCTTTTTTACTTAACCGTCCTTCATAACCTGTCCCGGGGATCGCATCCAGTTCTTCCTGGGGAATCTTTGCCTCCCGTGCCAGTAGGAGCACCGCCGGTTATAAAGCCGGTGAGTACCAACGTTCTACTTTCGAGACAGTAGTTTCCGCTTTCACATTCGGAGCAGACGCGGCACTTGAAACTTCCGCCGCTTCGGAAACAGATGTATCTTCCGCGGAACCTTCAGTTTCCGATGTTTCTACGGAGTCTTCTCCATCCATATCTACAATAGCAACTACAGTGCCCACGGGCACAGTATCACCTTCTTTAAACAATATCTCCACCACCTTTCCGGAAACGGGAGAAGGGATCTCCGCACTCACCTTAGCGGTGTTTACTTCAAAAAGCACATCATCTTCATTGATCCTGTCGCCCACTTGTACCGACCATGACAGAATGGTTCCTTCGGTAATACTTTCGCCCAGTTTGGGCATTTTTATTTCGAATCTTGCCATACATACAATTATTTATTCTTTCACTTGTTTAAGTAGAACAAGATTTTGAAAAAGAATGTTTTAAGTTAGTGTTTTTTTTAAGTAATAGCTTGAAAAAAGAAGATTAATAAGCATCTGAGAAAACTGTTTATAATCCAATCCGGAATCAAAGTACTCCTATTACTACCTTAATAGTACATACATTCAACGCATATATCGGGAGACCGGTAAGCTAAAAACTTTATATTTTGATTAACGAGGTCTGGTAGATCGCCTGTATGACTCTTCATCAAGTGCATTGTATTTGTTCCCGCGCAACTCTTCAATGACTGTTTGTTCTGCCTTGTTGAATCCCCCGGAGGCCAATGTCTCTGCAAAATATCTGAAAATCCAATTCCGGAACCTATCTGTAGGTATAGCCGGATAAAAATACTCTTTCAGATTCGTCACCTCACTACGGACCGAACGTACAGAAGGATGTAATCTGATATTTTCCTCTGACGGGGCTACGGCAAGCAGTGTATTCAGCAGTTTCAAATCCGTATCATACAGCAATGTGCAATGATACATCGCACGATTGCGATGTACGCATTGCGCACTGCCCGAAACCTTTCGCCCACCGACATAAATACCCAACCGTTCATCACCCGTCGCTGCCACTCCGGCAGCACTCAGCATTGTAATCGTTTTCTCCAGATAAGTCTCAAAACGTGCCAGGCGGGTAGTCTCAATAAATGTAAGATTGATATTACCCAGATCGTGATATACTGCGCCACCACCGGAAAAACGGCGGAATACAGGGATCTGCTTTTCACCTGCTGCCGTTAAATTCACTTCCGCTTCCATCCGTTGATGCTTACCGATAATTATGGAAGGAGCACTTTGCCAAAGCATGAATACATCTTCCGTACCCTGTTTCAGCAAATACTCCTCAGCAGCCAAGTTAAAACCGGCATCCGTTGAAAGACTGTTGATGAAACGCATCAGGCAAACAGTGTTTCGTGATAAATCTCACCGACTGTCGGGTGTGGGAAAACACTCTTTCTGAATTCATCGACCGTATAGCCCCGTTGGATAGCAATGCCCGCCACGACAATAATTTCCGAAGCCGGATTACCCAGCATGTGACAACCGATAATTCGATCATTATGATCGATAATCAGTTTGCAGAGTCCGTTACCTAATTCATTCTCGGCAACAAAACGTCCCGAATAAGCCATTGGGAGCTTCTGTATCCGATAGTAAATACCCTTAGCCATCAATTCTTCCTCTGTTTTACCAACGCCGGCAAGTTCAGGATTAGTATAAACCACACCGGGAACACAATTATAATTCATTGAATCATCTATACCCAAAATATGGTTAACAGCCACCTCTGCCTCACGGATAGCGGTATGTGCCAACAGTGAATAACCGGTAATATCACCACAAGCATATACACGTGGATGAGAGGTCAACATATGTTCATCCACTACTACACCGTTCCGGTGTAATTCGATATTCAGTTTATCCAATCCTACCTGAGTGATATTAGCTTTCCGACCTACACTTACCAATATCCGGTCGGCTTCAATAAACGAGCTCTTTCCATCCTTCTCCACTGTCACCCCTTTATCACTCACTTCTGTTACTTTTGTATTCAAATAGAAGTTTATACCTTTCTTTGTATAGTCTCCACGCAACATGGCACTGGTTTCTTTATCCATTGCCCCGAGAATTTCCGGCATCATCTCAATAACCCGTACCCTGACGCCCATACTGTTAAAGAATGAGGCAAATTCCATTCCGATTACTCCCCCACCGATAATGGCAAGTGAAGAGGGAAGAACGGTACTGTCCAATGCTTCACGCGAAGTCCAGTAATCTATATCCGAAAGCCCCTTTATAGGAGGAATCACTGTATCCGATCCTGTACAAACCATCAGATAGGTCGCCTCGTAAAC
>ENA-ORUL01002419-ORUL01002419.1-human-gut-metagenome-genome-assembly--contig:-NODE-2419-length-10593-cov-3.537673_pt1 | contig 10593 bp, 10 predicted proteins | sample MGYA00242084_ERZ509219 | MGnify/ENA primary metagenome ERZ509219 (study PRJEB26280, sample SAMEA2338792) | human gut metagenome | biome: human gut; feature: human-associated habitat; material: faeces...
ATCCCCAGGCACTGCCTATGCATACGGTCATGATGCGTCCGCGGATATGCTCGTCGTTGATGCGGAGGTGCATCCTATAGAGTTTCCGTTCAAATATAAGAGAAAACAGGGCGGCCACGTAGGAAAGGAATTTCACCCCCCAGAAGCGTTTGGTCTGATCGGTGATTTTAACGATTCGTGCCCCCAGTCCGATATTAACAGCATTGAGGAAGTAGCGGCGTTGGTGTTCTTTTCCATCGTAGAAATTGCAGTACCCCACATCTATTTTCTTCAGCCGGTGATTAATGATACAGTCGACAGCCGGTTTATATTCGGTACTAAGCCCCCAATATTTGGCGAAGTCGTTTCCGATACCATTGGGAATCATGCCGAGAGCGATGTTTTCTTTATCTTCGGCATCGGATAGCATAATGCCGTTGATGGCATCATTTAATGCCCCATCACCGCCCACAATGACAATCGTGCGATAACCATTGTTGGCCAAGATTTTAGCGAGACGCTCTACCGAACCGAAACCTTCGGATTGTACATAGTCATAGTCTACACCTTTACTGTCCATGTACTCCTTAATTTCTTTCCAGCGCTTCTTTACCTTTCGGGTACCAGCTTTGGGGTTGTAAATCACTCCCCATTTCTTCGGTTCTACACTCATATTTGTTTATCTATCCTATTGTGTATTAAAAATCGCACTATAATAACTGCCAAAGATACTAATTCCCTTGCAGTTTCTCTTTTACAAAAGCTATCTTTTCTTCCATCGGCAGCTCTGCATTCATCCAATGGATCGTAAATCCTCTTCTTTCCATGCCGCGGAACCAGGTCATTTGTCGCTTGGCAAACTGATGGATGGCTATCTCCAAACCGTTGAGCATTTCTTCATAAGTCAGTTTGCCTATGACGTATAATGTCAGGTATTTGTATTCCAGTCCATAGTAGATGAGATCGTCCGGTGCAATTCCCAGTTCGATCAATCGTCTTACCTCGTCCACCATTCCTTCATCCAATCGTTGTTTCAATATAAAAATTTGCATCCTTATCTCATCAATAACCTTCTTAAATTCTTCGTCACTCTTTCCGGTTGAATCTTCAAGTCCCCAATTATCATCAAACGGCCTTCCGATAAACGGACATCCCACATTACAACCCATTGAAATTGCAATATCCGGTACTGGTATCTCATCAATCAGCTTACTATATTGTCCTTCTGCTTCCATATCAATTCCATACAATTCTTTCATAATCCGGACTGCATCCTGATTAATCTGTAGTTTCGTTTCTGTCCCTGCCGAATAACTTTCAAATACATCCGAAGCCAGATGTTTTCCCAAAGCTTCTGCAATCTGGCTTCTGCATGAATTATGAACGCATATAAAAGCAACTTTTTTCTTATTCATACTTGAACTTCTCCTTAAATTATTTACAACAATCCCCGTCACCGCATCCAAGGCAAGTAAGGGATTCTATAAAGTGTTTGTAATTCATCAATGTCCCACAATTCAAAGAATAGTGATGCCATTTTCCTTCCTTACGATCATTCACAAGGCCGCATCCTACCAGTATCTTCATATGATGGGATAAAGTTGGCTGGGTAATTTCAAATCTTTCCAAAAGTTTACACCCGCACTTTTCTCCATCCGACAGCATCTGTACAATTTCCAGCCGGTTCGCATCGCCCAAAGCCTTGCATATCAAAGCCACATCCATTGCATTCATATTGACACCTCACATTGATCATTGTCTATGTTCAATATAATATATACATAGATATTTGTCAATGTATGTATTTTAAAAAAAGAGAATCAAGTTTTTGATTCTCTTCATACATTCATTATAGCTTTTATCATCCATTTTATTTGCCCCAAACAGCCGCTGCATTCGACCTTACAAGCAGTTCTTCCACAGGCAGACCAATCGGACAAATATCATGACAAGATAACGACTTCCCGCATCCCTCAAAATATTTCTTCTTATATTCAGCAGAAATCTCATTCAAATGAGTGCTTTCCTGTTCTTCATTCAGAATCCGAAATGCGTTGACTGCAGCAACAGCGCCTGCGAAAGTCCCATTTGCAGAGAAGTTAGGACACACTTCAAGGCAGCAGCCACACATCAGACAGCGTGCCGACTGATATCTCGGTTCATGTGTCCACGGATTCATATAAGCTTCACTTTCAAGCCAAAGATTCAGTTTTTTCAAATTTTCAAACAGAATTGACCGGTCAACGATCAAATCTCTTACAAGCGGAAATTTGCTTAAAGGTTCCAAGGTGATTGTAGAACCTTTTAACGTATGTAGAAATGTAGAGCATGCCAGCCTCGGACGTTCGTTAATCAGCATGGCGCAAGCCCCACATTTTCGCACCATACAGCTACATTCCCAGCTGATGGGAGTAACTATATTCCCTGAATTATCTTTCAAAGGGGTTCTACTGTTCAATTCCTTTAGAACATTGGCAACAGAGCTGTTTTTGCTTCCGTCAAACTCAAATTCCTGCCAATAACTGTCTGATTTCTGACTCTCCTGCCGCCTGATTCTTATTTTATATACCAAGTGAATCACCGCCTTTCTGGAACAGGTACAAAGGAAATCTGTATCTGTTTTCCATCAAATCTGGCTACCGTTGTTTTAAGGTAATCATCGTCATTGCTCTTCGGATAATCCTCCCGCCAGTGTGCACCACGGCTTTCTTTTCTTGCAAGAGCACTCTTTAGAACTGCCATGCCAAGCAATGGAAGATTTCCTGTCAGCGCTTGTACCGTTTGAATCCCATTTAACAACGTATTCTCATTTCTGACAACGCCCATAGTATCCTGCATCACTTTGTTTAATTGCTTTATTTCTGAAATTTGAGATGTTGGTGGAAAATCTATCTGTGTCGCACAAGATAGATCTACTACATCTGCCTGTTCACATGCTGATTTTGCCGCAACACGTCCTCCGTATAACGCTCCTAACAGAGAATTTCCACCAAGACGGTTGGCACCATGATATTGGGCACAGCATTCTCCGGCAGCGTAAAGATTCTGAATCGGCGTTCTGTGCTGCTCATCCACCAGAATGCCTCCCATAAAATAGTGAATTCCCGGTAAAACAGACACCGGTTCCTTTCGTATATCTTTATGCAGATAGGTCATACAATCGTCTGCCAGACCAGATAGCTTATTTGAAATAATCTCCTCCGATATTTCCGTCATGTCAAGAAATACCTCTGATTCATGGCTGACCTTCCATATCTCTCTGGCGGTAATATCTCGTGGCATCAGATTTCCAAGCCCCGGGTATTTTTCCTCCATGAAATACCATTGTTTTCCATCTTTCATAGCAAACAACCTGCCACCTTCCCCTCTGGCCGCCTCGCTGATGAGCATGCGTTTTCCACCACATTTCACAGTTGTCGGATGATACTGGATCATCTCGCCATTTGCCAGAGGAACACCAAGCCGGAACAATTCTGCGGTGACTTCTCCTGTATTGCTCAGCGAACCCGTTGTATTTCCAAACAATCCGTGCATACCACCGGTGGCAACAATAACCGCATCCCACGGTAATTCCACAGTCTCCTGACTGTATTCATCCCTGATTACGCAGCCACAACAAATATTGCCACACAGACGAAGTGTTAGGAAAGAATGATGGCTGAACCGTTCTACCATACCAGATGCTTCTTTCCTGCGAACAGCGTCTATCATAGCTGTCATGATCTGCTTCCCGGTATCGCTCTGTGCAAAAGCAGTCCGTTTCTTTTTCTGCCCGCCAAAATTTCGCTGATCCACATCATCATAGCCACTCATGTTAAATTTAACTCCAAGTTTTAGCAGCCAGTGCACCAGCTCCGGTGCTGCCTGTGTCATTCCCCAAACTGCATTTGGATCTGCCAGACCACATGCTGCCTTTATTGTATCTGTAAAATGTTCTTCGGGACTGTCGTTTTCATCTTTTGTATTCAAAGCTGCGTTGATACCGCCCTCCGCCATAACAGACTGTGCCCGCTCTGACGGAAGGGAGGAAACCAGTTTTACATTGCATCCATTTTCCGCTGCCTGCAAAGCCGCTGAAAGTCCTGCCAGTCCAGCACCTATAATAATAATTGTCTTACTCATAGATATTGCCACCCAATATAATAGAAAATAACTGCGCCCGCTATAAACAGAAGGAGCACCGAAAGAATCAAATAAATATCACCCCTTCGTTCTTTATAACTGATGATTCCCAGCGATACGAGCAATGGGCGGATATTGATAAAAATATGAACAAAGATTGCCGCCACGAACAAAAGCTGAGTTACCATCTTTACCGTTGTAAAAGGGAACAAAATATATGTCCCATTCTGCACCTTTCCAAACAAGCCAATATGGAAGAACAGCAGGATCAGTATTGCCAGCCCACTGGCTCGTCTCGCCCAGAATATGGCGTTCTGTTTCAGATACATTTTTCCGGATTGCTTCGCTGTCTGTAAACTCTGAACTGTCAGGATGACACCAATCACCGTATGCACAACAAGAATACCAACACCAATCCATGCAAGAAGTTTCCCTGCACTACTTCCAACTCCGTTCAGCATAAAGCTTCCCATGATTCCATGAATCATAAAAATGAGAAGCATTAAAACAGACAAAATCGTATTCCATTTTCTCATAAATTCCCGCTCACCTCATTTCTTCGCTGTCCATGATCATATAGTCCATCTGTGATAACGTTGTAACGTCAATAAAATCATCCGATGCCAGGAATACATCATACTTTCCACTTACCACTCTTGATAGCATCATTGTGTTACTGTACTCTTTCAGATCTACGGAAAAACCGGCCTGTTTCAACCTGTCACAGAGTTTCTTAGCATAACTGACAAGCGGATAATCCGTCTCAGATACATATAACCGAAAACTAATGTCCGTTTTCATGAGATCTGTTTCATTTGTTTCCGAATCGTCCAGTGCCAATTCTTTTAATTTATTCCGGGTGTTCTCGTTGTCGAGACCATCTGACATCATATTAATACCGAGAACATAAGAGCCTTCCAACTGTGCGGAGTCTTGAGCCGACTTTTTTGACTTCGGTGTTGCTCCTGTGACTGCATCAATCATAGAAGGCGGTGAATGTAAAATGGCACCAAAACCTACAAGAAAAACAATCGTAACAACTAACAGAATCAGTTTTCGTTTCACATTCCCACCTCATTTCCTATTCTTTCAAAATTCTCATTGCGTTCAAGACGGCAATTATGGTAACGCCTACATCACCAAATACAGCTTCCCACATTCCAGCTATACCCAGAGCACCAAGGATCAGGAACACACTCTTAATTCCAAGGGCAATCACTATATTCTGCATGACAATTTGCTTTGTCGCTTTTGCCACATCAATCGCATCCACCAGCTTAGATGGTTCATCTGTCATCAGAACCACATCCGCAGCTTCAATGGCCGCATCTGAACCAAGACCACCCATTGCGATACCAACATCCGCACGAGCAAGGACAGGAGCATCATTGATACCATCACCAACAAAAGCTAATTTGCTTCCCTGTCTCTTTTTACTGTCTAAAAGCTCAACCTTTTCCACTTTTTGATCAGGAAACAGTTGTGCATAATATTCATCCAACTGCAATTCTTCCGCAACAGCCTTTCCGATTTTTTCATCATCACCAGTAAGCATGACTGTTTTTTCCACACCGATATGTTTCAAATCAGAAATTGCTTTTTTGCTGTCCGGCTTTACTTCATCTGTTATCAAAATGCATCCGGCATATTGACCATCTACTGCTACATAAACCTTTGTACCAACTTTTTCACAGGCTGTGTACTCCACATGCTCTGAATCCATAAGTTTCGTATTGCCAGCATAAACTTTCTTCTTTCCTGCCATGGCACTGATTCCATATCCGGAAATTTCCTTACAATCAGAAATCACTGACTGATCAATTTCTTTTTCATAAGCAGCAAGAATGGATTTTGCAATAGGATGGTTAGAAAAGCTCTCTGCCTGGGCCGCATACTCCAGAACCTGTTCTTTTGAAAATCCATTTGCAGGCAGAATATCAGTCACATTGAAAACACCCTTTGTAAGTGTTCCGGTTTTATCGAACACAATAATGCTGACATTATTAAGCGCCTCTAAATAATTACTTCCTTTTACAAGAACACCTCGTTTAGATGCCGCACCAATACCTCCGAAGAAAGTCAGCGGGATTGAAATGACCAATGCACATGGGCAAGATACCACAAGGAAAACAAATCCTCTGCGAATCCACTCTGTCCAACCTCCACCAAGAAGGATCGGTGGCAGAATTGCCAGAATAGCTGCTAAGATTACAACAACAGGAGTGTAATAACGTGCAAATGTAGTAATGAAATTTTCTGTTGGTGCTTTTCTACTGGACGCATTCTCCACAAGATCAATAATCTTTGAAGCAGTAGATTCACCAAATGCTTTCGTTGTCTTAATCGTTAAAACACCCGTCTGATTCATACAACCGGAAAGTGCTTCGTCTCCTTTATGAACGCTTCTCGGAACCGATTCTCCAGTTAAAGCCCTCGTATCCAGCATAGAATCTCCATCCAATACCACACCGTCTAATGGAATTTTTTCACCAGGCTTTACAATAATAATCTCACCAATGGAGACATTTTCTGGAGATATGGTAATCAATTCCCCATTTCTTCTTACTGTAGCAGAATCTGGACGTATATCCATTAAGTCTGATATAGATTTTCTGGAACGCTTAACAGCCAATGACTGAAAAAATTCACCTACCTGATAGAATAGCATAACAGCAACTGCTTCTGGATATTCACCAATGACAAAAGCCCCAATCGTAGAAACACTCATCAAAAAATGTTCATCAAATACACGCCCCTTTGAAATGTTCCTCACAGCCTGCCATACAACATCTCCACCAAGAATAACATAAGAAACAATGAGAAAAGCTAACTCGATAGGCAGTGGCACTTTCGCAAAAACAGTCAATGCCATACCAATGGCATAGATTGCTGCACCAGTCGCTAAACGAACTGTCAACTTCTTATCCTCATTGTTATAGGATTCATTGGCCTCCTGTTTTTTTCCCGGTATATAAGATTCCTGTACAATTTCAGAAACTTCCACATCTGGCTCATGACTATAAACAATCGTTTCAATCTGACTGGCTATCGTATCTGCGGCTGTCTGAGTAACATTGATTGTAAGCGTCTGCTTCATCAGATTTACCACTGAGGATTGCACTCCATCCAACTCTCCGACTTCTTTTTCAATTTTTGCGGAACAATTTGGACAGTCCAACCCTTTTAATAGAAATATGCGTTTCATGATAATCTCCTTATAATTTGTTTAATTGTTCAATTACTCAACTATAATGTTAAAAAATATTATTTCTGCCAAAGATGCTCAAATCCCTTGTCAATAATCTCTTTCACATGATCATCTGCCAGCGAGTAGTAAACTATCTGTGCTTCTTTACGGAATTTTACCAGATTCGCAAGGCGTAATGCCTTTAACTGATGCGAAATTGCAGATTTTGTTACCCCCAGTAGCACTGCAAGATCACATACACACATCTCACTCTGTTCTAGAGCGTGTAAGATTTGTACTCTAGTTCCATCTCCAAATAGCTTAAACAAAGAAGCCAACTGGATATAATCATCTTTTGGCTGCATCTTGGATTTCACATCATTCACAATATCCTCATGAATTACATCGCAATTACAAATATAAGACGTTTTTGACATATATTCACCTCCAAATAATAATAGTTGAACAATTACTCAACTATTATTATACTTATTTTTAAATTCATGTCAATAAACTGATGTTAGTTCCCCATAAATTTTACAATTAAAACCAGCTCTTTATTCTTTTCTTAATCTTTTTTCCCAGTATACCGTTTTGGCTTTCTTGTCACACTTCCTGTAAATTCCAAATTTGTAACGCTGAGTTTATATGTAATTGTCATGGTTTCCATATTTTTTAGAACACATACCATTTCATTCGTTAATTCCGGCAAGCGTTTTAAACACGGAAGTTTCCTTTTGGCATTTGCATATACATGTCTTGCGTCAAAATAGAACTGATTATTTGTAAGAATAGATTTTTTTGCATTCTTATAAAAATCCTTGGCCGAAAGTCTTGTCTCCACTCCTGTTAAATGCAGAAAATGATCCACCGGAAAAGAAGCTTCAAAATATTCATCTCCATATACATACAGAAATGTTTTACCCGCCAAACTCTGGCTATATACAATTGCCGCCTCTATAATACCTTGTCGTATTGCGTTTTTCTTATCTACCTTTGTTGCCACTTATACCTCACATGCCAAAAAGAGTGTGGCATTAAACCACACTCTTCTGAGAATTACTTTTGTAAAAGAGTTTTCTGCTGGTTGTCAGCCTCGGTACCCAGTTAAGATACCCATAACGACGTGAAAATCATTAAGTCCCCCACGTGGACTACAGCTTTATCCAAGCTGCCAGGCTCGATGCCCAGTTAAGACATCTAATGAGATGGAAGTTTACCCTGCTCCATCTGTAGCCCAACTTTTAATGATGCTCTTACATCGAGAACATTTCTGTTCTTGATTTTATTATACTCAATCATAAAAAAAATCAACACAGATTAGCAAATTTTATTATATTATTCCGATCCGGTCTTCCAAAGGTATAAATAAGGTGTAAATTATTGGTTAATTCCCAAGAAATCCAATAAAATCAAGGCTTTCACGGCATCCATTAAACATTGCCGTGGCAGATGAAAAGGATTTTTATCATAGTTTTATTTCTCCTTGTTTTGCCCCGAAATGCCCTGTTTTTCAAGGGTTTCTGGGATTCGTGTAGTTTGCTCTGGAATTACAAATTGTGGCAAATCAGAGCAAGATTGAGCAAGTTATTACTACCTGTTAGTAGTAAAATGGAAAGGGGTACTACTAAAGGTTTATTTGGTAAAAACGATTTGTTCAAATTTCTTTGAAATAATTTCTTCTATTGCTTCTACTCCATTTTGTGGATAATTCATCAAAGCTTGCTTCAAGTCCTTATCCTCTAAGGGAATGACCAATCCGCGTTCATCTTCATAAGTATCAGCACAGCGTTTAATAAAATTGTCTTCCAATTCTCTGCAAGTCAAAATACCAACCCTTCCTCTTCTATTACTAAATCGTCCGCTCAACTGATCTATTTCCGGATTAGCCACTTCACCTGTATAATTCTTACATTCAACATATACATATGGGCACGGCAACAGTATGTTTTTATTTGGTAAATTAAAGAAAAATCCTGTTTCTGATGAATTGTCAAATACAATATCTATACGTTTTCGTCCTTCATGTATATCCTTTTCTTTTCTAGGTGATGACAAATTAGGATAAAATAGTAATTCCAAAATACCTATTATAAGATTGTGATACTTTGACGCATTCTTAGTTCCTGATGGTATAGACTCCAATTTTGCAATCAAATGATTACAAATTTCGCTTGCATTCACTTCTTCCAGAACAGCCCCTTGTACTTTTGATATTTTTTTCACTGTTTTTACTTTAAAATCTTGAAACACCTCTGGGTGTGACTCTGTAAATTTAGCCAAATATTCTTTATTTATCTGAGGTTCAAATTCAACTATGCTTTTCTTTGTGACATACTTTGTCCCATTCTTATATTTTCTAACCAACGAACTTCCCATACTCAAGTGTTCATTTTGAAGATAATTCAACACAAAATGTTGTTTATATTCTTGTGTCGTGTATTTATCCGTAAAAGATACAATTCTTTTAGGAACAAGCAAAATAGGTTTTTCATTTATTATAAGCCTATCAACATACCTATTTTCCCAATTTTTTCTTTTTGAATCCCAATACATCCCAGATGGAACATCATATGTTAAAGGTATATTATGCAATTCACATTGTTGCTGTGTATATTCAATCAACTGTAATTTAATAATATTAGCCGTCATATCTGATACTTTATCTCTATCCACATTTGGAACAAAGATTCTAAAATCTTCAATATCCTCCATAATTCCTGAACTTATTGCACGGCTTCTTAGTAATTCCTTAAATATAGCATTTGTATCTTCTGGTCCCATTCCATGTCCTCGTGGTTTACCATGAGACATTCCCATACATATGTCATTACTTTCTCCTAAATGCGAAAATAATTCTTTAGCTTGCTCAATTCTTTTCCCCTTCAGTAGTGCTAACAAATACTCAAAATAAGAGCGAATTGACTCATATGCATTCTCTGCAAAAGGGAATTCACATTTTGAAATATAATATGGATCCAAAAACAAAGGCATATCTGCTTCCGGGTCTATATCTACAAAATCCAACTCATATTGTGTCTTTTTTATATCAAATAATTTACTAATTTTCAAAGCAAATAACTCCTCCGTTGTTTTATTACCTATATTATACAGTCATATCTATCATTTTTCCACAAAAATAACGCTCCACCCTAAGCCAGAGCGTTACCCATCTTCCATATTAAATTGCCTTGAACATCTTCTGCGACATTGTTTTCTCTTTCTTCTGTTCAACCTCCGCCTGCGCTTTCCTAAACTCTTCCATTCGTTTCAGTTCTTCCTCCGCATCATCGAATCCGATATGC
>ENA-ORUL01002462-ORUL01002462.1-human-gut-metagenome-genome-assembly--contig:-NODE-2462-length-10414-cov-8.582682_pt1 | contig 10414 bp, 7 predicted proteins | sample MGYA00242084_ERZ509219 | MGnify/ENA primary metagenome ERZ509219 (study PRJEB26280, sample SAMEA2338792) | human gut metagenome | biome: human gut; feature: human-associated habitat; material: faeces...
GCCAGCCATACTGGCAGGCGCGGCCGCAACGACGACGCCTGCAGCCCCTCCCGCGGCATCACAGCCTGCGACAACCGCTCCTGAAGAAGACGATGACGACGAAGAGTGCGCCGAAGGCGACGTTACCGCTCAGGAAGACGAAATCACTGATGATTCAGAACAGGACATCCGCGAGAATCCCGTCTTCGACATCGAACCGGGCGACGACATCGACATTCCCGTGCCCGACTTTATCCGCTCGTCGTCGAACCATGTCATCTTCAACGGAGCCAAATGGGACAAGCTCCGCCGCGCTTTCGCCGACTCACAGAAGAAACCGGTGTCGGTAGTTCTCATCGGCGACAGCCATGTCCAGGCCGGAATGAACTCCGGAACCACGCGCGAACTGCTACAGTACGACTTCGGAAATGCCGGACGCGGAATAATCGCACCGCTGAAAATGAGCGGCACAAACCAACCTGTCGACTATGTCTTCACCTCGTCAGACTCATGGAGCCCCGTCAAACTCATGAGCCGCCAGTGGAACTACCCGATGGGATTCACCGGTACGTCGCTCCACCCCTCGCGCAACTCCGGCAGTTTCACAGTAGGCACGAAAGACACCGACGACTACAACCCTTTCAAGTCGTTCACAATCTTCCACGGCGGAAAAATGACAATCGACAGTATCGTCAACGACCGTGGCGAAGAACTCCACTATAAAGTCATCCCGTCGCACGACTACACTCAGGTCGTAATGTCGACACAGGAGACCGAGGTAAAAGTCGACTTCTCGTCGAAAGGCGATCTGACACTCTACGGCGTCGCCCTTTCGGGCGAGCGGCCCGGAGTGTTCTATCACTCGATCGGCAACAACGGCGCCACCTACAACACCTATAACCGTATCGGCAACGTCGGCGCCGGAATAGCCCCGCTCTCCCCCTCCCTCGTCATCATTGCCCTCGGAACCAACGAAGCCTTCGGGCGCTTCAACGCCGCGAACTTCTCCCAGAGCATCGACCGACTCGTGAAAAATATCCAGGAATCGAATCCCGATGCCGCCATCCTTCTCATGACGCCGATGGAATGCCAGCGCTCGGTCAGCCGCAAGGTTACAAAAACGGTGAAAGTTCCGGCCGGAAAACGCCGCCGCGGCAAAAAAGGACGCCGCCGTTCGTCAAAAAAGACCGTCAGCCGTAAGGTGACGACAACCGTGCGCGACTACGCCCCCAACCGCAATATCGCCGAAGTGCGCGACGAGATTCTGCGCTATGGCCGCGAGAACAATATCGCCGTGCTCGACTTCTGGGACGTTGCCGGAGGAACCGGAGCCAGCAGCCGCTGGATTGCCAACGGCCTCTTCGCCAAAGACCGCATCCACCACACCCGCAAGGGCTATAACCTTGAAGGTCGCCTCGTCTACGACGCCCTCATCGATGCCATCGTCAACAAACAATAACGGCATCGCCCTCCCCCCTTAGCAATGGAAAATTATATCGACGCCGAAAAACTGCCTCAGGTGCTGGGTTATGACCCCGCCAGCCCGCTGCTGTTCAACACCGGTCTGTTTCTGATTCTCTTCGTTGTCTTTATCGGCGTCTACAGTCTTCTGCGGCGCTTCCCGACAGCGAAGAAAATCTTTGTGATTCTGTTTTCGCTTTATTTCTACTATAAATCGTCGGCCTGGTGCTGCTTCATACTTCTGGGCGTCTGCGTTAGCGACTTCCTTCTGGGACAGTGGCTCGGGTCAGCCCGGAAAAGCGCCGTCCGCAAGCTGATTGTGTGGATAAACGTAGTCATAAATATCGGAATGCTTGTCTATTTCAAGTATTTCAACCTGATTCTCGACACGATCTCGAACTTCGGCTCCGTCAAGTTCGACGCCCTCGACATAATTCTCCCTGCCGGCATATCGTTTTTCACCTTCCGCTCGATAAGCTATATCGTCGACATCTACCGCGGCACAATCAAGCCCTGCGACAACTTCCTCAACTACACCTTCTACCTGACATTCTTCCCGCCGCTGCTCGCAGGCCCCGTTGTCCGCGCCAAAGACATGCTGCCTCAGGTCGAGCAGAATCCCGTAGCCTCGCGCGCCATGGTCGGCGAAGGAATATTCCTGATCATATCGGGTCTGATAAAAAAGGTTGTGGTCGCCGACTTCATAAGCGGCAACTTCGTCGACCGCATCTTCGACAATCCGTCGCTCTACAGCGGCTTCGAGAATCTCATGGGAATGTATGGATTCATGCTCCAGCTCTACTGCGACTTCTCGGGCTACTCCGACATAGCCATAGGCATAGCGCTCATGCTCGGCTATCGCTTCCTCGACAACTTCAACGCCCCGTTCAAAGCTCAGAGTCCCACGGAATTCTGGCACCGCTGGCACATCTCGCTGTCGACATGGCTGCGCGACTATGTCTATATTCCCATGGGGGGCAACCGGTGCAGCAAGCCGCGCGCCTATTTCAACCAGTTCTCCACGATGGTAATCGGCGGCCTCTGGCACGGCGCGTCATGGATGTATGTCATCTGGGGAGCCATCCACGGATTCCTTCTCGTAGCCCATAAATCGCTGAAACGGCTCTTCCCGAACCTGACCGTCGACAGCAACGTCAGCTGGTGGCGCATGACGCTCAACATTTTCCTGACCTTCAATCTCGTTGCTATAGCCTTCGTGTTCTTCAGAATGAGAAGCCTCGAGGGAGCCGCCGAGATGGCCCACCAGATTATCTATGACTTCCATCCGGCGATAGCCCCCCAGTTCATAATCGGCTACTTCACGATTATCCTGGCGCTGATGCTCGGCTACTTCATGCACTTCATGCCCCACCGCTGGTTCACCAACGCGCGCGACCGCTTCATCGCCACCCCCTTCTGGGTTCAGGCCCTCGTGCTCGCGCTGGTCATTCTGCTCATCATTCAGGTTCGCCAGAGCGACCTCGTGCCGTTTATCTATCTGCAATACTGACTTTCAATTAGCCGCGCGGCGCATATCGCTGACCACATAGTTGCGGATTATCCGATAGACAATCTGCTGCATCTCGGTCAGCTCCTTGCTGACATCCATGCCGAGAATAAACTCGCCCGTCAGAGCGGCGGCCATAGCCGAGCGTTCTTCGTCGGGAAGCGAATTGATGGTTGCGAGTACGCGGGTGCTGATCACTACTGCCTGGTTCATGATTGGGATTGTTTTTAAGGTTAGTTTCGGTTGACATCGCAAAGGTATCCCGGTTAACGGGCAACAATATTGCCCGCCGATATTAAACCCCGTTAATTACAGCCTTAATTATAAATTTTATAAGACTTACAGGATTTATAAGACTTATAAGGCACATAAAACTCGCAAGACTTACAGAACTTACAGGATTTTTTGCTATTTTTGCGCATTAAACATAAACTATCAAGCAATGAAATTTATCGTCCCCGGAAAAGCTCTATATGCCTGCACATCGGCAGTCAGCAAAATCATCAACGCCAAGAATGCGCTGACAATTCTCAACAATTTCAAGCTCACGCTTCAGGACGAGATCCTGACAGTCACAGCCTCCGACGGCGAGAACTTTCTCGAAGGCCGTATTCCCGTTGGAGGTGTCGAAGGCTCGGGCTCGGTATGCGTCGACGCCAAGCGCCTCGTAGAGCTACTCCGCGAGCTTCCCGATGTCGGCATTTCCTTCGTGGTCGACCCCGACATGAACTATGCCATCACGGTTGAATATGCCAACGGCGAATTCAAGTTCATGGGCTTCGACGGCGACGAATTCCCCGAGGCCGATTCCCAGCCCGAGGCCGGCGAGGCAGCTCCGATAGACTTCACGATCAGCTCGGGCAGCCTCATCCGCGGCATAGACAACACTCTCTTTGCCGTCGGCTCCGACGAACTTCGCCCGCAGATGACCGGCATACTGCTCGACATTTTCGAAGAAGAGTTCGTATTCGCCGCCACCGACACCCGCAAGCTCGTCAAATTCACCGACAAGGCCATCAAGCCGGGTGCGCGCGGCTCGTTCATCCTGCCGACAAAGAGCGCCGTCGTCCTGAAAAATGTCTTCGCCAAGGAATCTGAGATCCGGATCTCGATGCGCGAAAAGGGAATCACCTTCGACAGCGACGGCTTCACCTTCAACAGCCGCCTTATCAAAGGCCGTTTCCCCGACTACAACCGTGTTATTCCGCAGAACAATCCCTACACTCTGACCGTCGACCGCCCCACACTCCAGAGCGCAGTACGCCGCATAGGCTTCTTCGGCAACACCGACAACGGCCTCATCCGCTTCAAGCTCGAGCAGGGACGCATGATTCTCAAAGCCTGCGAAAACGGCTATAACAGCTCGGCCTGGGAATCGGTAAGCTGCGACTACGAGGGTAAGGACATGGTCATCGGCTTCAGCGGCCCCTACACGAGCGAGATTCTGGCCACGATACGCTCCAACGACGTTGTCATGGAGCTGTGCGACCCCTCGCGTCCCGGGCTGTTCAAGCCGTCGGAAAACGAAGACGACACCGAGCTCATCATGCTTCTGATGCCGATGCTCGTAGCCGAGTTCTAACAATCCCCTCCCGCAATCTGAAATGAAACTGAAACTGACACGTCCGGTGGTTTTCTTCGATCTCGAAACCACCGGCACCAACATATCGTCAGACCGCATCGTTGAAATATCAATGATAAAAGTCTTTCCCGACGGCCACGACGAAGAGAAGACACGCCGCATAAACCCCGGCATTCCTATTCCCGCCGAAGCCACGGCCGTCCACCATATCACCGATGCCGACGTTGCCGACGAACCCGCATTCTCTCGCATAGCCCGCTCGCTGGCCGACTGGATGACTGGCTGCGACATCGCCGGCTTCAACTCGAACCGCTTCGACGTTCCTCTTCTCGATGAGGAATTCCGGCGGGCCGGAATAAAGTTCGACTTCTCGAAAGTGCGCTTTATCGACGTCCAGACAATCTTCCACAAGAAAGAGCAGCGCACCCTCTCGGCCGCCTATCGTCTCTATTGCGACAAAGATCTCGAAGGAGCCCATTCGGCCAACGCCGACACACGCGCCACCTACGAGGTTCTGATGGCTCAGCTCGACCGCTACGACGACCTTGAGAACGACGTTGACGCCCTGAGCACGTTCTCGAGCCAGAACGACAATGTCGACCTCATGGGCCGGATTATCCGCGACGAATCGGGCCGCGAGATTATCAACTTCGGCAAATACAAAGGGCAGCCCGTGCGCGACATACTGCGCCGCGAGCCGGGCTACTACAACTGGATAATGCAGGGCGACTTCGCCGGCAACACCAAAGACGTCTTCACACGAATAAAACTGTCGATGAAGTGAGCTCTCTCAAAGGCAAACATATCATTCTCGGCGTCACGGGCGGCATTGCCGCCTATAAGAGCGTGACGCTTCTGCGGCTGCTGACAAAAGCCGGAGCCGAGGTTCAGGTTGTCATGACTCCGGCAGCGAAGGAGTTCGTAGCGCCCGTGACATTCGCTTCTTTGAGCCAGAAGCCCGTCGTCAGCGAGTTTTTCACCGCCAACACCGGCGAATGGCACAGCCATGTCGACCTCGGGCTGTGGGCCGACGCTATGGTCGTAGCTCCCGCCACAGCCTCGACAATCGGGAAAATGGCCAACGGCATTGCCGACAATATGCTCGTGACGACTTATCTGTCGGCCAAAGAGCCTGTGTGGATTGCTCCGGCAATGGATCTCGACATGATGCGCCACCCCTCGACCGTGGCCAACATCGAACGGCTGCGCTCGTTCGGCAACCACATCATAGAGCCGGGGAGCGGCGCTCTCGCCAGCGGCCTCAGCGGCAAGGGGCGCATGGCCGAACCCGAAGAGATCGTAGCAACGCTCGAAAGCCATTTTGCTACAGCCGGGTCAATGACCGGCAAAACGGTGACGATTACCGCCGGCCCGACACGCGAAAAGCTCGATCCCGTTCGTTTCATAAGTAACTTCTCGTCGGGCAAGATGGGCTACGCTCTGGCTGAGGAAGCCGCCCGGCGCGGCGCCCGCGTCATTCTGGTCTCAGGGCCGGTGGCTCTGGAGGCGCGCAACCCGCTTATCGAGGTGCGCCGCGTCGAGAGCGCCGAAGAGATGCTTGCCGAAGCGCGCAAGGCGTTTGCCGGAAGCGACATCGCAATAATGTGCGCCGCCGTGGCCGACTACCGTCCGGCCGCCGTCAGCCCCTCGAAGCTGAAACGCGGCGACAGCCCGGCGATGACCCTCGAACTGGTGCGCAACCCCGACATCGCCGCCACCCTCGGCTCGGAGAAACGCCCGGGGCAGACTCTCGTAGGATTCGCCCTCGAAACCGACGACGCCATAGCCCACGGAGCCGACAAGCTTCGCCGTAAGAACCTCGACATGATAGTTGTCAACTCTCTGGCCGACAAGGGAGCCGGTTTCGGAACCGACACCAACCTTGTCACCATCATAACCGCCGACGGCCGCCGCACAGCCGGCACACTTAAGCCCAAAAGTGCCGTAGCCGCCGACATTATCGACTCAATAGAAACTCTCCGCAATGCGTAAAATCCTCTCTCTCCTTATCTTTGCCCTGCTGGCTGCCTCGGCCGCCGCACAGGAGCTGAACTGCCGCGTCGAAGTCAACTCCGACAAGATTACCGGCACGAACAAGAGCGTCTTCACAACGCTTCAGGAAGCCATCACGTCGTATATGAACGACACAAAGTTCACAGCCGCACAATATTCCCCGATAGAAAAAATCGAATGCACGCTTTTCTTCACGATAAAGGAATATGACGGCGACAAGATGACCGGCGACATTCAGGTTCAGGCTACGCGCCCGGCCTACAACGCCTCCTACACCACAAACCTCATAAACTTCCGCGACTCGAAGGTGGAATTCACCTACAGCGAGGGGGAGCCGCTGACCTTCAACGAAACGAACATGGAGAGCCAACTGACGGCTATCCTCAATTTCTATGCCTATATGATAATCGCCATCGACACCGACAGCTTCGCGCCGCGCGGCGGCGAAGCGGCATGGGACAGGGTGAAGACCATTGTCCAGCAGGCACAGTCGAGCGGCGAAACGGGCTGGCGCGCCTTCGACGACAACAAGAACCGCGCCGCTGTCCTCGGCGCCTATACCGATCCGTCGACTCAGCAGCTTCGCGACATGGTCTACAAATACCACCGTGAAGGTATCGACCAGATGAGCGTCAGCCCCGACAAGGGACGCGCGGCCATAACGGAATCGCTCGAGACGCTGAAAAACATCTATAATGTGGCGCCTATGTCGGTTGGCCTGTCTATGTTCCGCGACTCGAAGCTCGACGAGCTTGTCAACGTCTACACCAAAGGTTCTCAGGAAGAGCGCGACCGCGTCGTAGAGATTCTGTCATCGCTCTACCCTACCGATCAGGACCGCATCCAGAAGATCAAAGAAGGCAAAAACAAATAAGGCCATGCTCCGACTTCTCAGAATATCGAACTATGCGCTTATCGACAACGTCGAGATAGAGTTTGAGCGCGGTTTCAACGTCATAACCGGCGAAACCGGTGCCGGAAAATCGATAATTCTCGGCGCACTCTCGCTGCTTCAGGGGGGAAGGGCCGACAGCCGCACAGTGGCCGACCCGAACCGCAAATCAGTTATCGAGGCCGAATTCGAGCTCGACGGCGAGGGGGATCACTCCCTGCTAAGCGACTACTGCCGGACGAACGACATCGACTGGGACGGCGAACGGGTTCTGCTGCGCCGCGAGATTGCGGCGTCGCGCGGGCGTTCACGCGCCTTCGTCAACGATTCGCCGGTAGCGCTCGTCCATCTCGAAGAGGTGGCGCGCCATCTTGTCGACATCCATTCCCAACACCATAACCAGCTTCTGTCGCAGGCACCGTTCCAGCTCGCCGTCATCGACGCCATAGCCGGCAACGGCGCGCGTCTGGCGGCCTACCGCCAGCTGTTCGACACGCTGCGGCTGACGATGCGATCGCTGAAGACAGCCCGCGCCGAGCTCGAGCGCAGCCGCGCCGACGAAGAGTTCATGCGCTTTCAGCTCAGCCAGATCGACGAGTTGCGCCTCAGCCCCGGCGAACAGGAAGAACTCGAGCGCCAGCGCGAGGTAGTGGCCAACATCGACTCGCTGAAAGAGTCGATGAGCGAACTCCTTGCCGCCCTCAACGGCAGCGACGACGGCGAAGGGGGCGCAGTAGCCCTTGTCGACGCCGCCACGTCGTCGGCCCGGCGCCTGACGTCGCTTCTCGGCGACGAGCTGACCGACCGGCTCGAGAGCGCTTCGATAGAGCTCAACGATATTGCCTCGACAGTGGCCGACGCCAACGAAGAGCTTGCCGCTCAGCCGGGCCTCCTTCAGACCATCGACCAGCGTCTGGGCGACATCTACAGCCTTGAGCGCAAACATCATGTCGACACAGTCGGAGAATTGCTCACCATAGCCGACAGCCTCCGCTCGCGCCTCGATGCGATTGACAACGGCGACGAAGAGATAACGCGCCTTAAACGCGCCGCACGGCGTGCCCGCGACCTCGCTCTCGAAGCCGCCGGCGAGATTTCGGATCACCGTCGCGAAGCTGCCGGATGGCTCGCCGGACGTCTGCGCGAAGTCGCTCAGCCGTTAGGCATGAAGAATCTTGCCGTCGAGATCCGCGTCAGCGACGCCGACATGTCAGCCACCGGCACCGACCGCGTCGAATTCCTCTGCGCGTTCAACAAGAACCAGCCGCTGATGGCCGTAGGCGGCGCGGCCTCGGGCGGAGAGATCTCGCGTCTGATGCTGTCGCTGAAAGCCATCATTGCCTCGCGGATGCAACTTCCGAGCATTATCTTCGACGAGATCGACACCGGCATCAGCGGGCGCACAGCCCAGAAGGTGTCAGAGCGGCTTTCCTATATTGCCGGAAAGCACCAGGTTTTATGCATCACCCATCTGCCCCAGATCGCGGCCATGGCCGATACCCATTTTGAGATCCGAAAAACCGTGGAAAATGGAAAAACGTCCACCAGGATCCATAAGCTGGGAAAAGAGGAGCAGACCGAGGAGCTGGCAAGGCTTCTGGGCGGCGCGGAGATCACAGGCGCGGTGCTTGAAAATGCAAGGGAAATGAAGCGGCTGGCGGAAAAGAAGAAGAGGGAGCTGCTGGAAGAACGAAACGTCATCTAAAAACTGACAGGCTGAAAAGAGAAAAGGATCACATACTAGGAGAGGAGCATATCACTGCCCTCTCCTTTGCCGTTACTGGGGAAATTGCAGACGCCGTATGTTATGGACAGGGAAAAGCCGGGGCAGAATCATAAAGAAGAGGAGGTTTTGCCGTGACAAGAAAGGAACGACTGAGAAGGATCCTGGCCGGTGTCTTTTGTTTTTCTCTGGTCTTTACCATTGCGTTCACATGGGGCTATGTGAAGCTTGCAGTGCCGGACCGTCTGAACCTGGTGGTCAGCGAGGAGGAGATCTTCCATTTTACCCTGCCTCCGGGCGTCACCCTGGAGAGCGACAGCGAGGAGGTAGTCCTGGGGAATGCGTCCAACATCCCAGCAGGAAAGGTCCGGATCCAGACCACAGAGCCGGTGTCCATGTATGGCGCATCTGAAGGAAGCTACCACCTGGGAATGAAGCTTTTCGGGCTGATCCGCATGAAGGACATCCAGGTGGATGTGGTGGACGGGATGTATGCCGCGCCCTGCGGCGTACCTGTGGGGATCTATCTGAAGTCCAGGGGAGTCATGGTCGTTGGCACCGGGGAGATCGTCAACGATGCGTGCAACGTAGTGGAGCCGGCCTTCGGCGTTCTGAAATCCGGAGACTACATCGAGACAGTCAACGGACGGGAGATGGAGGACAAGGACGATCTGATCCAGGCCGTCAGCGCCAGCAGCGGAAGGCCCGTTTCCCTGGAGGTGCGCAGGGACGGGGAGCTTTTAAAGGTGGAGCTGGAGCCGGTGCTGGCAGAGGATGGGACCTATAAGCTGGGGGCCTGGGTCCGGGACGATACCCAGGGGATCGGGACCGTCACCTACGTGGACATGAACGGCTCCTTCGGCGCCCTGGGCCATGGGATCAGCGACAGCGACACAGGAAAGCTGATGGATATCCGGGAGGGAGAGCTCTACGATACCCAGATCATGGGGATCGAAAAAGGAACATCAGGAAAGCCCGGAGTCATGTCCGGGGTCATCTATTACGGAAAAGGCACAAAGCTGGGGGAAGTGACCGCCAATACAGAGGAGGGGATCTTCGGGACCGTCAACAGCCGGTTCCTGGAACAGTTCCAGTCCGAGGCCATTCCCGTGGGCTTCCGCCAGGACGTCCACAAGGGCCAGGCCTTTATCCGCAGCGACGTATCGGGGGAGGTGAGAGATTATGAGATCGAAATTCAAAAAGTGGATCACACGAGTCTTCAGAAAAATAAGGGGATGGTGATCCGCGTCGTGAACG
>ENA-ORUL01002466-ORUL01002466.1-human-gut-metagenome-genome-assembly--contig:-NODE-2466-length-10401-cov-3.035183_pt1 | contig 10401 bp, 9 predicted proteins | sample MGYA00242084_ERZ509219 | MGnify/ENA primary metagenome ERZ509219 (study PRJEB26280, sample SAMEA2338792) | human gut metagenome | biome: human gut; feature: human-associated habitat; material: faeces...
AATCAGGGACGGGTTAAAAACCCGTCCCTGATTGTATTTATGAACACTCTACTCTTCTCATCTTATTTACCCGGCTGTCCATAATATGCATTGGCGCCGTGTTTTCTATAATAGTGCTTGTCCTGCAATTCCTGTGGCGCAGGCTGATTCTTTGAATTGATCATCTCACAACGGGCAGCCATTTTTGCCACCTCTTCCAATACAACCGCATTATGTACCGCCTCATTCGCATCCTTGCCCCATGTAAACGGACCGTGATTCTTACAAAGTACCGCCGGCATTGCCTCACTGTCAATTCCACATGCTTCAAAATGGTCTACAATCAATACGCCTGTATTTTTTTCATATGCTTCGTCAATCTCTTCTTTTGTTAGATTTCTCACACATGGAACTTCTCCGTACAGATAATCTGCATGAGTCGTTCCATAACAAGGAATTCCTCTTCCTGCCTGCGCCCAGCTTGTAGCCCATGGGGAATGTGTATGCACAACTCCGCCAATCTGAGGGAACCGATTATAGAGTTCCACATGGGTTGCTGTATCAGAAGATGGATTATATTTTCCTTCTACTTTGTTTCCATCAAGGTCAACCACTACCATATCTTCCGGTGTCAGCTTATCATACTCAACACCGCTTGGTTTGATAACAAACAATCCTTTTTCCCTGTCAATCCCACTGACATTTCCCCATGTAAATGTCACAAGATCATACTTCGGCAAAAGCATATTTGCCTCATATACTTCTTTCTTTAACTGTTCCAGCATAATCTTCTCCTCTTATTCCCTATCCCCATGGATTTTCCGTTGGATATCTCACACCTGCCGGCTGATTGTAACCAATCTCTTCTACCGGTACTCCGATATATTTAAATACTTCATACAGTGCTTTCCCGTAATTTCCGAATGCAACTGCTCCGTGATGCGGATAACCACCTTCAATCAGAACATGGCGATAGAATCTTCCCATCTCCGGAATTGCAAATACACCGATGGATCCAAAGGATCTTGTTGCCACCGGAAGAATCTCTCCCTGAGCAATATAACCGCGAAGAATATTGTCCGCTGTGCTCTGAAGACGGAAGAATGTAATATCTCCCGGTACCAGATCGCCTTCTAATGTTCCCTGTGTTACCTCCTCCGGCAATGTTCTTGCCATGATCATCTGATACTTCATCACACCGCAAGACAACTTGCTGGAAGCAGTATTTCCACAGTGGAATGCCATAAATGTATCTTTCTGTGTATAATCAAATTTACCTTTAATCTCGGCCTCGTACATATCTGCCGGAACAGAATTGTTAATATCCAGAAGTGTTACCGCATCCTGACTGATTACCGTTCCGATAAATTCACTAAGCGCACCGTAAATATCTACTTCACAGGACACCGGAATTCCCTGTGCAGCAAGACGGCTGTTTACATAACAGGGAACGAATCCGAACTGTGTCTGGAATGCAGGCCAGCATTTTCCGGCAATGGTCACATATTTGCGATACCCTTTATGCTCTTCTACCCAGTCTTTCAAAGTCAACTCATACTGCGCAAGCTTTGACAGAATCTCCGGTTTTTTATTTCCTTCCCCAAGCTCCTCTTCCATCTCTTTTACAACTGCTGGAATACGTTCATCTCCGGCATGCTTGTTAAATGCTTCAAAAAGGTCAAGCTCAGAGTTTTCTTCAATTTCTACACCAAGATTGTAAAGCTGCTTGATCGGTGCATTACATGCAAGGAAATTAAGCGGTCTTGGACCAAAGCTGATAATTTTCAAATTCTGGAGTCCTTCTACTGCACGGGCAATTGGAAGGAAATCATGGATCATGTCTGCACATTCTTCCGCTGTTCCAACCGGATACTCTGGAATATACGCTCTTACATTGCGAAGCTTTAAGTTGTAACTTGCATTCAGCATACCACAATATGCGTCTCCACGTCCTTGAACAAGATTATCTCCAGTTTCTTCTGCTGCTGCAACGAACATCTTCGGTCCATCAAAATGCTTTGCGAGCAATGTCTCAGAAATCTCCGGTCCAAAGTTTCCAAGATATACACAAAGAGCATTACAGCCTGCTTTCTTGATATCTTCTAATGCCTGTACCATGTGGATCTCACTCTCAACGATACAGATTGGGCACTCGTAAATGTCTGCCTCATCATATTTTGCCTGATATGCCTCTACCAATGCCTTTCTTCTGTTTACAGACAGACTCTCCGGGAAACAATCCCGGCTTACTGCCACAATACCTACTTTGATTTTTGGAATGTTAATCATGTTATTTTCTCTCCTTTACACTAAATAATCTACCGCTGCCTGCTCAATGGCAATTCCCTTTTTATATCTCTCAATAAATACTTCGAATCCTTCCACATCCTTCGGGTCCGGCTCCATGCTGACGCCTTCTGCTCCTGCGAATACTTTCTTGGTTAAGTAATCACCAAGGGCTTCTCCCTCTTCTTTGTGAATCATGTAGGAAGCAAGAAGCGCCATCCCCCACGGTCCGCCTTCTCCGGCGGTCTCCATAACAGATACCGGTGTGTTGATAGCTGCCGCAAGGATGCCCTGTCCTACTCCTTTCGTCTTAAAGAGACCTCCATGTCCTAAAATAGAGTCAATCTCTACGCCTTCTTCTTTCAAAAGGATATCCATACCTACTTTCAGCGCTCCCAGCGCTGTGAAGAGATGGGATTTCATAAAGTTTGCAAGATTAAACTTACTTTCCGGCGAACGAACGAACATTGGTCTTCCTTCTGTAACGCCTGTGATGTTTTCTCCCGACAGATAACCGTAAGATAATAATCCGCCACAGTCTGCGTCACCTTCCAGCGCTTTGTTATAAAGAGTTCCGAATAATCGGTTCATATCTACTTCGATTCCGAAATTCTCTGCAAATTCACGGAACAGCCCAACCCACGCATTCAGATCCGATGTACAGTTATTTGCGTGAACCATTCCCACCAGACTTCCGTCCGGTGTTGTCACAAGGTCAATCTCCGGATAAACCTTCTTAAGCTCTCTCTCTAATACAACCATTGCAAAGACAGATGTTCCTGCCGATACATTTCCGGTACGTTTTGCCACGCTGTTTGTCGCTGCCATTCCTGTTCCGGCATCACCCTCCGGTGGACAAAGCGGAATTCCCGCTTTTAAATTACCGTTTACATCGAGAAGTTTCGCTCCCTCTTCTGTAAGATTTCCTGCCTTCTCTCCGGCAACCAGTACTTTCGGGAGAATCTCACGTAACTTCCATCCATATCCTTTTTCAGCAATCAATTCATCAAACTGATCAATTTTTTTCTGATCATAATCCTTCGTCTCCGGATCGATCGGGAACATACCGGAAGCATCTCCAACACCTAACACTTTCTCTCCGGTCAACTGCCAGTGAATATAACCTGCAAGTGTTGTAATATAGGCAATATCCTTCACATGCTCTTCTTCATTTAAAATCGCCTGATACAGATGCGCGATGCTCCATCTCTCCGGAATATTATATTGGAAAAATTCTGTCAGCGCCTTTGCAGACTGTCCAGTTGTACTGTTTCTCCATGTACGGAACGGGACAAGCAATTCCCCGTCCCTGTCAAACGCCATATATCCATGCATCATAGCGCTAAATCCGATAGCGCCGATATCAGTAAGCACCACATCATATTTTTCCTTCACATCTTTTGCCATCTTCTCATAGCTGTCGCGAAGCCCTGTCCAGATATCAGCTAACGTATAGGTCCAGATTCCGTTATCCAGTCGATTTTCCCATTCGTGATCACCGGAAGCAATAGGATGATGCTCTTCGTCAATCAGAACCGCTTTAATTCTTGTAGAGCCAAATTCAAGCCCAAGAACTGCTTTCCCGCTCTCGATTGCCCCTTTGATCTGCTCTTTGTTCTCCATAATGTTCTCCTTTTTATCTGCGATATGCAACACTGTTCCACATTAATTCATTTTTAAACTGACGGATCGTTGTGTCTTTATCAATATAAACTGCCTCGATTCCCATTGCTTCTGCCCAGTCACCCATCTGCTCCGCAGTAAGATCATAAGAAAATGCGGTGTGGTGCGCACCTCCTGCAAGGATCCATGCCTCTGCGCCTGTCCGAAGATCCGGCTGTGGTGTCCAGAATGCAGTAGCCACCGGAAGCTTCGGCATCGGCTTCTCTACTTTCTTACATTCCACATCATTGATAATCAGACGGAAGCGGTCACCTAAGTCAATGAGAGAAGTTGCAACTGCCGGACCGGTCTTAGAGGTAAATACTAGTCTTGCAGGATCTTCTCTGTCGCCCATAGACAATGGCTGACATTTGATACTGATTGGACCATCTGAAATGGTCGGACATACTTCTAACATATGTGCCTGAAGGATACCTTCTTTTCCGGGAACAAGATTGTAAGTGTAATCTTCCATAAAAGATGTTCCCTTGGCATCTTTCATTCCCTGTGTCATAACCTTCATTACACGAACCATCGCAGCTGTTTTCCAGTCGCCTTCGGCTCCGAATCCATACCCTTTTTCCATCAGTCTCTGGATGGCAAGCCCCGGAAGCTGCTTCAGTCCTCCGAGATCACCGAAATGCGTAACGATTGCCTGATAATTTTTCTCTTCTAAAAATCTCTCAAAACCAATCTCGATTCCTGCCTGAACCGCTACATGGCGACGAAATTCTTTTTCATCTCTTCCTTCCAGAAGAATACCGTATTTATCATAATACTCTTCCACTAATGTATCGATATCTGACTGAGATACTGCATTTACGGATTCCACAATCTCATTGACCGGATAGGCGTCTACTTCCCATCCAAACTTGATCTGCGCTTCCACCTTATCTCCTTCTGTAACTGCAACATTTCTCATATTGTCGGCTACGCGCATAACACGCACATGTCTGCTCTCGGTAATGCCGACCGCCGTGCGCATCCAGTCACCCAGACATTTTTGCACATCCGCATCTTCCCAATAACCCATTATTACTTTTCTTGCTTTGCCAAGGCGGGTGAAAATATGTCCGAATTCACGGTCTCCATGTGCCGCCTGATTCTCATTCATAAAGTCCATATCGATGGTATCGTATGGAATCTCGCGATTATACTGCGTATGAAAATGAAGCAGCGGTTTTCTGAATTCCTGAAGCCCCATGATCCATGATTTTGATGGTGAAAATGTATGGCACCAAGTAATAACACCTGCACAATTTTCGTCAAGATTCGCTTCATTAAATGTTTTACGGATCATTTCATTTGTAAGAAGTGTTGGTTTCCAGACCAGTTCATACGGAAGATTGTCGGATGCATTCAGACGTTCTACCATGATCTTAGAGTGTTCCGCTACATGTCTCAGGCACTCATCTCCATACAGATCCTGAGAACCGGTACAGAACCAAAACTGATATTTTTTTATTTTCATCATAGTTTTCCCTTTCTAACAGATTCTTTTAAAATAAATATTTCAAAACATATAAAACGATGTACAGATCTTTTTCTTCTGACCTGCACATCGTTTTTTACTTAATTAGATCTGCTCTTGCGCGCCATTATCACACTCTGGATAACGAGGAAGAGACACAACATAGCTGCAACTGTAATTCCTGTCCACCATGCCTGATCCAGTCCGGCAGAAGATACAATATTCTGAATTGTACTCAGTGACATCACACCGAAGAATGTTCCGATGATATTACCTACACCACCAGTCAAAAGTGTACCGCCGATGATGGAAGATGCAATCGCGTTCATTTCCATACCTGTTGCATGAGACGCTGCTCCTGAACCTACGTGAAGGAAATATACATATCCTCCGATACCTGCTAAGAGACCGCAGATAAGATGTGCCAGAAAACGAGTTCTCTTTACATTGATACCGAGCATCAAAGCGCTCTGTCTATTTCCTCCCACTGCATAGAAGCTTCTTCCAAGCTTCGTATAGCGCAGTACAAAGAACAGGAGAATAACCAGAAGCACTGCCACAACTACACCGATTTCTACATAGGCATCCACATATTTCCCGATTCGGTTTACTGTTCCCATTCCCGGAACAACCACACGAGTATCTTTCAACGCTACAAATGCTTTATTTTCTACGTTAAATGGATTCGTATGTACGATCGTTGTCATACCACGGGCGAAGAACATACCTGCCAGCGATACGATAAATGGCTGAATATCAAGGTAAGCTACCAGATAGCCCTGTACAATACCAAATGCAAGACCAATTCCGATCGCAATCAGAAGTGAAACGACTACGTTTCCTCCCATGTGATCCAGATATACCGCACAGCACATACTGACAAGCGCTGCCACACCACCGACGGAAATGTCGATACTTCCTGTGATCATAACGATACTAAGTCCGCAGGATGCGATCAAAAGAGCCGCATTTGCATTTAAAATATTAAAGAATGTCTGTGGTTTTAAGAAACCACCGCCCTGAAACACAATTGCTCCGATATACATTAAGAAAAATACAATCACGGTAATCAACAGGAGCAGATTTGTATCAGACATATTTTTCAATTTATTTTTACCGGTTGCTGTCTTTTTCATTTTTGCCATCTTAAACAGCCTCCTTTGCCTGTGGTTTCATCTTTTTTGTCAAATCAGCAAATTTTTTTCTCACTGCCGGAGCACTAAATACAACAAGTGCAATTACAACAACTGCCTTATATGCAGAAAGTGCAGCGGACTCTACATTGAATTTGTAAAGTGTTGTTGTCAGGAACTGGATAACATATGCCCCCAAGATAGAAGCTGTCATGTTAAATTTACCTCCGCTTAAGGAGTTTCCGCCAAGAGCAACCGCAAGGATTGCATCCATCTCAATGTCTTTCGCAATTACAGAATAGTTAATCAAAGACAGACGGCTTACTTTGATCAGTCCCACAACCGCAACACACAGTCCGAGGATTACAAAAGAAATAAATTTGATAAATGCAGGGTTCAGACCATTCAGTCTGGAAGAACTTGCATTGATACCAACTGCCTGTGTATATAATCCAAGGTTTGTATATTTCAGCGCTAATGCTGTAAGCAGTACACAGATCAGCATAATGAATACCGGTGTCGGAATCGGGATTCCCGGAATAAATCCACCATATATACCGAAGGATTCTTCACTGATAACAGGAAGTTCATTGTTGTTGATCCATGCGGCAATGGAACGTCCTGCTGTGAATAAGATCAGTGTTGCGATCATCGGCTGGATATTAAATTTGGAAACTAAGATTCCGTTAAATGCGCCGCATAACATTGCAGCCACACAAGCTACTAAAAACGCAACGATCACCGGTGCCTGAAGTTCTTCCGGGCGAGAGTTTGTTCCGCAAAGTACACGAAGGATTACAGATCCCGCAATCGCAACTGTTGCACCCACGCTGATGTCCTGTCCGCCGGATGCCGCTGTCACAAGCGTCATACCAATGGCAAGAATTGCAAGCTCTGAGCCATAATCCAGAATTGTAATCAAATAACCGGATAATACCGGATCTCCCGCACTGTTAACATCCATTGTAATTTTATAGAAAGACGGATCTACGATCAGGTTGAATACTCCAAGAAGAACCAATGCCACGATCGGGATAAAGATCTGCTTTCCTTTCATTTTATTTGTAATGTTCTTCATAATTAATTGTCACCTCCGGCAATTGTCGCCATAATACTGCTCTGTGTCAGTTCATGACCAGACAGTTCGCCCACAACCTTTCGGTCACGCATAACAACCAGTCGTGAACAAGTACGAAGCATCTCGTCTGTCTCAGATGAAATAAATGTTACGCTCATACCTTCAGAAGCAAGCTTCAATACTAATTTCTGAATCTCCACCTTTGTACCTACATCAATACCTCTTGTAGGCTCATCCAAAATCAGATATTCCGGATGTGTCAGAAGCCAGCGGGCAAGAATTACCTTCTGCTGGTTACCACCAGACAATGCCTTGATCGGTGTATCCGCAGATGCCGTCTTAATTTCAAGAAGTTTGATATATTCTTCTGCAAATTTGTTCTTCTCTGCTTTTGAGAATGGTCGGAAGAATCCGCGAAGCACCTGAGCTGCAAGAATGATATTATCTCTTACTGACAGGTCTCCCACGATACCGTCAATCTTCCGGTCTTCCGGCAGATATGCGATTCCCTGCTTCATAGCGTCTAAAGGCTTGGAGATCTTCACTTCTTTGCCATTCTTCTTAAGCTTTCCGTGAATCACTCTGTCTGCTCCGAAGATTGCACGGACACATTCACTACGCCCGGAACCAAGAAGTCCGGTAAATCCATTCACTTCACCTTTCTTGATATAGAAGTTAAATGGTTTGATACCTGCATTACTCTGCAGTCCTTCTGCAACGAAGAGCGGTTCCTCTCCGTCGGAACCTTCATAAGCTTTCTGTTCGCCCTTAATATCGGACATATCGTCTAATTCCTTACCGAGCATGGTTGCAACAAGCTTTACTCTCGGCAGATCCTTGATTTCATATTCACCGACAAGCTTACCATCTCTTAACACGGTAATCTTGTCACACACTTCATATACCTGATCCAGGAAATGTGTTACGAAAATAATTCCAACACCTTTTGCTTTCAGGTCACGCATCAATCCGAAGAGCTTTTCAACTTCCTGCTCATCCAGAGAAGAAGTAGGCTCGTCAAGGATCAATACTTTACAATCCATATCAACAGCACGGGCAATTGCTACCATCTGCTGAATGGCAATTGAACAGCTTGATAACTGCTGTGTTGCTTTTGCCGGAATATCCAGCGCTTTGAGGATCTTATCCGCATCCTCATTCATTTTCTTCCAGTTTGTACATACATTTTTACCACGTCCGATATACATATTTTCTGCTACAGACAGATTCGGACATAATGTGATTTCCTGATACACAGTACTAATACCCAGGTTCTGTGCGTCCTGTGGAGAACGAATCACTGCGGCTTTATCAAGCCCTTTCAGATAGATCTCTCCTTCATCTTTCTCATCTTCTCCCCGTCCAGGTAGACCTCCCCCTCATCCATCTTGTAAATTCCGAACAGGCACTTCATCAGCGTGGATTTGCCGGCGCCGTTTTCGCCCATCAGCGCGTGGATCTCACCCTCGCATAATGTAAAATCTACTGCCTGCAGCGCACGGACACCGGGAAAGCTCTTATGTATATTTCTCATTTCTAATACAGATTTCTCTTTCACCAGCGTATTCACCTCTTCACCTTTATTTGCTGTGTTACTTTTTAAAGTAACACAGGCGCGGTAAACCCGCGCCTGTTAAGTCAGTCACTTAGATACCTTTTACTCACAATCCCAGATTAGATTCCGTATGTATCAACATCTTCCTGTGTGATTGTTGCTGCGTCGAATCCTTTTTCTTCCATAACAATGGTCTTCTCTTCGATCTTCTCACCATTTTCAATCTTCTGGATTACTTCATCAATGTAAGAAGCCTGATATGGGTTACACTGGCCATCATAGTTCCAGTTTCCAGCAAGCAGTTCTTCTAATGCCCATTTGTTTGTGTCAAATCCCATAACTACAACATCTTTGTCAACACCGTGAGAGATGTTCGCTTTATCAAGAGCTGCTACAGCACCTTTGGCCATATCATCGTTCTCAGCGTAGATTACGTTGAATTTCTCACCGGAGTCGATAACAGACTGAACAATCTGCTGCGCTTTCTCTGCGTTCCATTCTGCTGTCTGCTGTGTTACAATGTTCCATCCTTCTTCTTTCGCCATAGCATCAAGTGCTCCAGAACGTCCTTTCTGTGCTGCTGATCCCATAACACCCTGAATGTGGATGATGTTGTATTCGCCAAGATTCTGGTCTTTTAACCATGTAGAAGCTGTCTCGCCTTCTGCTTCCATATCAGATACGATAGATGCTTCATAAAGGCTCTCATCTGCATCGATGGTACGGTCAAATAAGATAACTCTTGTTCCTGCATCCTGTGCATCTTTTAACACAGAATCCCAGCCAGATGTATCTGCTGCAGATAACAGAAGGTAGTCAACGCCGTCCTGAATGAATTTCTGTGCTGATGTAATCTGCTCATCATTCTTAAGGCTGTATGCGAAGGAAGCTTCGTATCCGTTCTCTTCTGTGAACATTTCCTTCATATCTTTGTCATTTGCTGTACGATATCCGGACTCGTTAGGATCGTTATTGATAATGCCTACTTTGATAAGTCCTCCGTCTTTTGATGCATCTGCCTCATCAGAAGCTGCTTCTTTTTTCCCGCATCCGATTGCCATTGTCGCAACCATCGCTGCACATAATAAGATGCTTACGATTTTTTTCTTCATGCTAAAAATCCTCCCTTTGTATAATTTCCGGTTTGCTTTTTTCGTTCCGGTTGTTGAGTTAACTATAAGGATTTTTTCGCACTTTTAAAACCAGCTATCTTCTGTAAAAAGTATATAATTTTTTT
>ENA-ORUL01002477-ORUL01002477.1-human-gut-metagenome-genome-assembly--contig:-NODE-2477-length-10355-cov-2.500291_pt1 | contig 10355 bp, 12 predicted proteins | sample MGYA00242084_ERZ509219 | MGnify/ENA primary metagenome ERZ509219 (study PRJEB26280, sample SAMEA2338792) | human gut metagenome | biome: human gut; feature: human-associated habitat; material: faeces...
TATACGCTGGAAGCGCTTGGACAGAATGGCGGACATTTTGTTGCCCAGAAAACCATCTACGGTGGAAGTTATAATCTTTTGGCACATACGCTTCCAAACTTCGGGATTACCGCCAGTTTTGTAGATATTCATAATCTGGAGGAAGTAGAAGCAGCCATTCAGGATCAAACGAGAGGTATTTATGTTGAGACACTTGGCAATCCAAACAGTGATATACCGAATCTGGATGCGTTAGCAGAGCTTGCCCATAAGCATGGACTTCCGCTTATTGTAGATAATACATTCGGAACACCTTATCTGATTCGACCGATAGAACATGGCGCAGATATTGTTGTACATTCTGCTACGAAGTTTTTGGGCGGTCATGGAACGACACTTGGCGGTGTCATCGTGGATTCCGGGAAATTTGACTGGGAAGCAAGTGGACGTTATCCTGCAATCTCCGAGCCAAATCCAAGCTATCATGGGGTGTCTTTCGTGAAGACAGCCGGCGAGGCTGCATTTGTCACTTACATCCGTGCAATCCTGCTTCGAGATACAGGAGCGGCAATTTCTCCTTTTGCTTCATTTTTGCTTCTTCAGGGAATAGAAACTCTGTCCCTTCGTCTGGAACGTCATATCGAAAATACGAAAAGAGTAGTTGAATACTTGGAAAATCATCCCCTGGTAGAGAAAGTGAATCACCCATCCTTACCGGAACACCCAGATCATGATCTGTATGAGAAATATTTCCCAAATGGAGGAGGGTCTATCTTTACCTTTGAAATAAAAGGTGGTGTACAGGAAGCACACAAATTCATTGATCACTTGGAAATCTTTTCGCTTCTTGCAAATGTAGCGGATGTTAAGAGTTTAGTCATTCATCCGGCAACTACAACGCACAGTCAGTTGAGTCAAGAGGAACTTTTGGATCAGGGAATCCGTGAGAATACGATACGATTATCCATCGGAACCGAGCATATTGATGATATCATCGAAGATTTAGAAAAAGGGTTTCAAGCAGTAGGAGGTAGAAATCATGTCTAATATATATACATCAGCAGAACAGTTGATTGGAAGAACTCCTCTTTTGGAGCTCTCTCACATAGAAAAAGAATATAAACTAAAAGCAAAGATTATTGCAAAACTGGAGTATTTGAATCCGGCGGGCTCTGTCAAGGACCGAATTGCTAAAGCCATGATTGATGAGGCGGAAAACTCCGGGAAATTACGAACCGGTTCAGTTATCATCGAGCCAACATCGGGAAACACAGGGATTGGTCTTGCTGCTGTCGCTGCGGCAAGGGGATATCGGATTGTCATTGTTATGCCAGAGACTATGTCAGTGGAGCGCAGACAACTGATGAAAGCATATGGTGCTGAGCTTGTTCTTACCGATTGACGCAAAGGAATGAAAGGAGCAATTGAGAAGGCAGAAGAACTTGCAAAAGAGATTTCTGATAGTTTTCTTGTCGGACAGTTTGTGAATCCTGCCAATCCTAAAATCCACAGGGAGACAACCGGACCAGAGATCTATTGCGATACAGACGGGAAAGTAGATATTTTTGTGGCAGGTGTAGGAACCGGAGGAACCGTGACCGGAGTGGGTGAATATTTGAAATCCCAAAATTCTAACATTCAGGTCATTGCAGTTGAACCGGCTTCTTCACCGATGCTCTCAGAAGGGAAAGCCGGTGCTCATAAAATTCAGGGGATTGGCGCAGGGTTCGTACCGGATGTGTTAAATACGAATATTTATGATCGTGTGATAACAGTAGATGAAGAGGATGCTTTTCGGGTAGGAAGAATGATAGGACAAAAGGAAGGGGTTCTTGTCGGAATTTCTTCGGGAGCAGCCGTTCATGCTGCAATTGAACTTGCGAAACTCCCTGAAAATGAAGGAAAGAATATTGTTGTACTTTTACCGGATACCGGAGATAGATATTTGTCTACCCCGCTATTTTCCTGATGAAATATCGTCGTAGGACTGTTGAAATGCCATTATGTGACCGCCGGAATGAAACTTGATATTTTTGTCAGGAATGTAGTATTATTGCAGTAGGTTAAAGGAGGTTTTCGTATGATGATTTCAACAAGAGGGAGATATGCTCTGCGGGTGATGGCAGATATCGCGGAGCATGCAGATAAAAAATATGTTCCGATGAAAGAAGTGGCGCAGAGGCAGGGAATTTCTTTAAAATATCTGGAAAGAATCCTTCCGGTGCTGACGCAAAATGGGTTTCTGGAAGGGCTTCAGGGAAAAGGTGGTGGGTATCGTCTTGTAAAACCACCGGAGGAGTGTAGAATTGGAGATATTTTGCGGCTCACAGAGGGAGATCTGGCTCCGGTTGCCTGTCTGGATAAGGGAGCAAAACCTTGTGGAAGGTCAGGAGAATGCCGCACATATCCGATGTGGGTGGAATTTTATGAAATTGTAAATAATTATTTTGACGGTAAGACACTGGCGGATATTATGAAAGTATAAGGCACGTTGAGTTTCATACGTGGAAGGGTGACGCATGGACAGATACAAAATCCTCATTTTACTTGAATTTGAAGTAGTTTGATAGTATAATCTTGTGTGAAATATTTTTAAGAAGCGAAAGAATATTTTCGTGATGAGGAGGAATCTGATATGGTTACTTGGAATAATTTAGATACACTTGCTTCATTTAAAGAGCTGGAAGAAGCAAAGAAGGTTCAGCTTGCGGAAGTTATGTCCGGCGAAAATGGAGCAGAGCGTGTGAAAAAATACAGTGTGCCAATGGCAGAGGGGCTTGCATATAATTACGGGGCAAAGCAGGTGGATGACAATATCCTGAATGCGCTTGCGAAATTGGCAGAAGAAGCACAGCTTACAGAGAAATATGAAGCTCTCTACAATGGCGAGATGATCAATACCGGAGAGAAACGTCTGGTACTTCATCAATTGACACGTGGACAGTTGGGAGACGCAGTTGTAGCAGATGGTGTTGATAAGCGTGCGTTTTATGTAGAGCAGCAGACAAAGATTGCGGAATTTGTCGAGAAAGTACATACAGGTGAGATTACGAATGCGGCTGGCGAGAAGTTCACAACGGTAGTTCAGATCGGTATCGGCGGAAGTGACTTAGGTCCGCGTGCGATGTATCTTGCACTTGAGAATTGGGCAAAAGCAAATGATACATGGAAAATGAAAGCTGAGTTTATCAGTAATGTAGATCCGGATGATGCGTCTGGAGTTTTAAGTAAGATTGATGTTGCACATTCTATTTTTGTACTTGTGTCAAAGTCAGGTACAACACTTGAGACATTGACAAATGAATCTTTTGTAAAAGACGCTTTGGAAAAAGCAGGACTTGATCCATCCAGACATATGATCGCAGTTACAAGTGAGACTTCCCCGTTGGCAAAGAGTGATGACTATCTTGCAGCATTCTTCATGGACGACTATATTGGCGGACGCTATTCTTCTACATCAGCAGTTGGCGGCGCTGTACTCTCACTTGCATTTGGTCCGGATGTGTTCGCACAGTTCTTGAAGGGTGCGGCAGAAGAAGATGCACTTGCAAAGGAAAAAGATCTGTCAAAGAACCCAGCAATGTTAGACGCGTTGATCGGTGTATATGAGCGCAATGTACTGGGATATCCGGATACTGCAGTTCTTCCATATTCTCAAGCGCTGAGTCGTTTTCCGGCACATTTACAGCAGTTAGATATGGAATCGAACGGAAAATCCGTAAACCGTTTCGGAGAGCCGGTGAACTATGTGACAGGTCCGGTGATCTTCGGAGAGCCTGGAACAAATGGACAACATTCTTTCTATCAGCTTTTACATCAGGGAACGGATATTGTTCCTCTTCAGTTTGTAGGATTTAAGAATAATCAGATGGAGAAAGATGTTGTGATTCAAGGAAGCACAAGCCAGCAGAAACTTTGTGCGAACGTTGCGGCTCAGATCGTAGCATTTGCATGCGGAAAGGATGACGAAGATAACAACAAGAAATTTGAAGGCGGACGTCCATCCAGCATTATTATCGGTGAGAAATTGACTCCGGCAGCTATGGGAGCGCTTTTGTCTCACTTTGAAAATAAAGTAATGTTCCAAGGTTTCGTATGGAATCTGAATAGTTTTGATCAGGAAGGCGTACAGCTTGGAAAAGTTTTGGCAAAACGTGTTCTTGCTCATGAGACAGACGGTGCATTAAAAGTGTACAGTGATCTGTTAAATATCTAAATATGACAGAATAAATGATAGAGACAGGGACATACCGCGATGAGCAGTATGTCCCTAAAATAATTGTAGAAAAGAGTGCTTATGATTGAAGGATTCCTTCTAATCGAAGGAGTCTTTTTTTCTTATCCAGTCCGCCGGCATATCCCGTCAAACTGCCGTCAGCTCCGAGGACTCTGTGGCAGGGCACTAGTATGCCGATTTTGTTATGACCAATTGCACTTCCCACCGCTTGGGCAGACATATGCGAAAGTCCATGCTTTTGGGCATATTTCTTGGCGAGTGTTCCGTAAGTTGTGGTTTCACCATAAGGAATTTCCAGAAGAAGTGCCCATATTTTTTTTTGAAAATCAGTTCCGGTTAAGTGAATAGGAACAGTGAAATCTGGTTCCATTCCCTTAAAATAGAGATTCAGCCATTTTTGTGTTTGAGTGAATATGGGGTGCTCCGAGCAGGTTTTCGTATTGATAATATCAGAGGTAAGTCCGGCGGCATAATATTTCTGGTCTTCAAACCATAGTCCGGTAAGCCCTGTATCGTCAGCGGACAAGAGAAGGTCTCCTAAGGGAGAAGGGGATAGATGGGTGTATGTTGTCATAAAAATGCTCCTTTGTAATGCTTTTTGATTCATAAAAAGATTGTAGCAGAGAATATGAAAAGTAGCAAATTTGAAAATTTTTGTTGTGATTTTGTTGGTTAAATGGTATGATAAAAGTAAAGTAGGTTACTGATTACGTTATATTAGAAAAGGAGATGGAGAATATGGAAAAAAACAAATACGAAGGAACACAGACAGAGCAAAATTTAAAAGATGCCTTTTCGGGAGAGTCAGAAGCGAGAAATAAATATACTTACTTCGCATCTGTTGCTAAGAAAGAAGGGTATGAGCAGATTGCAGCTTTATTTCAAAAGACAGCAGATAATGAGAAAGAACATGCAAAACTATGGTTTAAAGAATTAAAGGGAATCAGTGATACAGCTGAGAATTTGAAAGCTGCTGCCGAAGGAGAAAACTATGAGTGGACGGATATGTATGCAGGCTTTGCCAAGACGGCAGAGGAAGAAGGATTTCCGGAGCTTGCGGAGAAATTCCGTCTGGTAGCGGCTATTGAGAAGCGCCATGAGGAGAGATACCGTGCGCTTCTTAAAAATATTGAGCTTGCGGAAGTATTTGCTAAGAGTGAAGTAAGCGTATGGGAGTGCAGAAACTGCGGACACATCGTAGTAGGCACAAATGCGCCGGAAGTGTGTCCGACTTGTGCACACCCACAGAGTTACTTCGAATTAAGAGCTGAAAACTATTAAACAATAGAAGAAAGTTTTTTTGTGTCTTGTCTCGTTTAGTTCCATGAGTCATCCAACACAAGTTCACAGGATATATTTGGAAATTCTTGAGCCAGCCTTGCATTTAGTTCACGGCTGGCTTCGTGAATTTCATGTACGCGAATTAATTTTTCGGGAACTTGAAAGTAGATAGAAACCCATAGTTTTCTTCCGGTACGAGCGATGTCATAAAATACAGGATTAAAAGCGTAGTCCTGTAAGATACTACCGGACACTTCTTTGATTTTATCTACGGTTTCCTGTTCTGGTGAAAATAGGAACAGTTCGCGGAAAGTCTCGATCAACATTTTAATACTCTCAGGAATCATAAAGATCATAATTGCAATAGCAACAATCTGGTCAAAGTAAGGAGAAATAAAGGCAAGAGGCGTATATTTCAGTTCTTTAGCGATAAAGAATGCGATCGACATGCCAAGGCTGTATGCTACATCCAGCTTCCATCCTAATATTTCTGCATTTACCGTAGGAGAATATACTTTACGACTCATCAGCTTCATGATCATTAAGATGAGAAAACTTACGGCTCCGAGGCAGAATTGAAAAAGTGACACTTGTCCTTTATCTACTTGGTTTCCACCGGAAAACATAGTTTCCGCAACGCTGGTTAGTACACTGAGCGTTACAGAAATAAGCATAATATTTTTGATTAAAATAATAAAAGATTCCAATTGAAAGAATCCGTAAGGGTGTTTCTCCGAAACCGGCATATGAAAAAGCGGGGTGAGAAACAACGTGGATATAATAAAAATCAATTCGGAAGCATCATAGAGAGCATCCATAAGGGTGGATTGGGAGTGGCTGTAGATAGAGTATATGAGTTCGACGATTACAAATCCGACTCCGGTTAGGAATGAAAGTAATAGTATTCTTTTTTCAAGCTGTTCTTCTGACTTTTCTTTTATGTCTGATGTCATTATTATTCAAGGTCCTTTCGTGCAAAAATCTATTAAGAAAAAGGCAGTAATTTCTTTGCTGCAATTTTATGTAATTCATCATTTACAAGAAGAATTACTTTACAATTGGGTGCGTAGTCATGTAAAAGCTGACGTCCGCTTCCGTTTGGAGGGATGATTTTTTCGCCTTTTCCGCCCTTCACCGCAACGATAGTTGTAAAATCTCTTTCCCCGTGTGTGATAGCTGTTCCCAGTGCAATCTGTTCGGCGCAGGCTCCGTGGAGAGAATGGAGATTTACTCCGGTGAATATCCGACCGTTTTTGCAGCGAACAGCGGCGCCTACCGTATGACGGTCGTTGGTTTCATCATAGTTCGCCTGTATTACCTTTTTAGCATGTTCAATTAATTCAAAATCTTTCTTTGTCAACTCATACATCCTTTGTTCCCCCAATACCTTTAAACTTATGGTATCTATTATAGTGCTTGAATTGCAAAGATACAAATGGTTTGTCTCGAATTTATAAAAAGATTAGATTACAGATCAATGAGTCTTGGTTTGTGTTTGGTGTACGGAAGAAATGTTTCAATAATCTGAGAGGTTTTGATCTTCATGTAGCTGGTTGTAGTTCCGTCGCTACAGCCATACCACTCTTCCTTTTCTACGTCTTTGTCAAATACAATTTGTATATCACGGTCAAGATCTAAAAGTGCGCTGAAAACAGTTGCTGTGCCAATTGTAGTTCCAAGCATTTCGTCCATTAATTCAGCGGGGGCAAAAGAAACGCGGGAAACATTTAAGGCATTACTGAATTCTTTGGAGGAAAATGGCTTATCAGCAGTTGTGATAAATAGATAAAAGAGTGTTCGCTGCCGATTACAGAGAAATAAGGTTTTCACCATTTTCATATTCAATTTCTCATTAATCTTCGTACAGTCTTCCATTGTGATAGCTTCGTCTGTATCTACTCGTTCAAATGGAATATTTAATTTTTTTAAGGCTTCGTATGTTTTTTTTCTGCAAATCTGTTTTGAAAACGGAAGGTGCAGATGAAAAAATATCACTGACGTAAAACATAGTTAAAACTTCCTTTCATTTGCAATTTTATTTGTTTCAGTATATCATGAAAATATAAATTCCCGAGTTTGACACTTGTGAAAGTAAAAAATGGCTACAAACCCAGTAAATATGGGCACTGTAGCCGTTTTCCTTTTTGCAGCGATATGTACTATATTATTTCAGTTTTGATTTTATTTGCTTTGTATCTTTGATAAGAGTTCGCATATCTGTTTTGGTAATGAATTCATAATCCGTTCTAAAATCGAATGTTTTATGTAATGCATCGGTTAATTCGGTTCTTGTATAAGAGGGGATATATCCACTCGCTGTGTTCAGCAGTGTCATTTGCATTGAGCGTAATGTTTCCAATATCTGCTCTGCTGTATAAATATTTCCAAGTTCCTTTTCCAGTAAACGATAGAGCAGAAGGCTGATATAGCAGGTCATGAAATGGGCTTTTATCCGGTCTTCTCTTCTGACATATATAGGTCTTGCTTCGAATTCTGTTTTCATGATCCGAAAGTTTTCTTCGATTTCCCAACGTTGTCTGTTGATCCTTATGATCTCTGAAATATCTCCTTCCAGGTTTGTGATAACTGCATAAAAACCATCATACAATTCTTCTTTTTGGATTTGTACTTCATCAAGATCATAAACTTGTTTTTCGGCAATCTCACCATCAGCAGTAACGGAAGTCTTTTTTACGAAGCGCATAGGATCGTTTTGATTTTTCCCTTTTCTTTTGTGTCCAGGTGCTGTGATTATCCTTTCAGCCCGTTCAATCTGCCGGGCACGGATTTTTCTCTGGTAGGCTTTGTACTTAGGGGAATAGGTGACAACTAAAGTCTCATCCATGTCACCTGTAACAACAGGCACTTCCTTGTAGTAGATTGTGTTATAGACCTCTTCATCCGATTCGTCCAGTGTACGGATATCTATAAATTGATCGGATCCAATTCTGCGGAACTGAGTCGGGTTCAGAGCAATCTCACGATCTTCCTTTTTCATTTTTTTCAGAGAATGCGTGATGATATAAGCCCGATTTCCTAAAGAATTGAATCTTCGGTTACTTGAACTGCCAAGTCCAGAATCAGAACAGTATATGAATTCACTGCAGTTAAAATCCTGAAGAATTTTGGATTCTAACGGCTTCAGAGTTGTCTGTTCATTCTGGTTTCCAGGGAAAATATCAAAGGCAAGGGGAAGACCGTCTGCGTCCATAAATAATCCCATAGTTACGATTGGATTAGGACGGTTTTCTTTGCTTTTTCCGTAACGCCGGAAATCGTCTTCCTCTTCAATTTCAAAGTAATAATTCGTACAGTCATAATAAAGGATTCTGTTATTTCGTGGATGAATGAAGTTTGAGTTTTTATATAGCTCACTTTGTATGAAATCAGACTCCCCTGCAATCACAGAAAGAGAACGACAAACGTCCTGGAGACTGTATTTAGGCGGTTCCAACAAGGACTGGCAGTACTCGTAGCTGGCCAGTTTGCTGGAAGGGGAAAGAATCCTCGCATAGACAAGATCTGTGAGTATTGCATTCAAATCATATTTAAATTTATGCCTGCTTTTAATTGTCCGGCAGACTTTATCTAAACGGAGCTGCGTGCATAGTTTCTGAAGGAACAGATAACCTACATTGAAAGAACGGCGTTCATTCATAGGGATAGCTGCAGCTTTGGAAAACTCTACAGAAACTTTTCCGGTATGCTGCTTATAAAGTTCGGTTTCCTTAGCTGCCTGTTCTTTTGCCCAGGTCATCAGTTTGTCTTCATTTCCATCGAACTGTTCCAAAAGAGCATTGTACTTCCCAAGTTTTTTGTAAATACATGAAGAGGCTTTTCCGTTTTCTTTGCGGAAGGAACGATAAATATATACATCTTTATTATTTTTGCTGCCTGTGATTGCTATGTACATGATAAAAAAATCCTTTTTTCTTTATTCTATGACAGAAGCCGTAAAGGGTTCACCCTGCTGCCAACCCATTTGCGCTGTGTCCCAGTTTATGACTTTAAACCAATTATCAATATAATCTCCTCGTAAATTGTAATGCTTCAAATAATAGGCATGTTCCCATACATCAATACAAAGAATGGGGAACATTTTATTCAAACACGGAACACCTTGATTTGCAGTTGTAATAATCCGAAGCATTCCTCTTTCCCATACCAGCCACGCATATCCCGAACCAAATACAGACAATGCCGTCTGCTTAAAAATTTTCTGAAATGCTTCAAAGCTCTGGAACTGGCTTTCAATTTCCTCATACAGTGGATTGTGCGGGACTTTCTTGGGAGGCTGAAGACCTTCAAAATAAAATCTGTGATTGTATACGCCTCCGCTGTTTTTCCCAATATCACCGGGCATTTGTGTCAGCTCTTCTAAAGTACATGCTTGCAGCTTTGGCTCTTTTGCAAGGAGTTTATTCAGATTATCAATATAAGCTTGTAAATGCTTCTCATGGTGCAAATACATTGTTGTGGCATCAATATAAGGCTCTAATGCCTGATAATCATACGGCAAAGGTGTGTTTATAAAAGGATATTGATTGTTATTCATAGCAATTCTTTCTGTTATAGGATTATAGATATTCTATGAGAAATTCCAAGAAAAGTTACATTTGTTCCGCTTTTATCATAATTTGAGTAATGTAATCTTCCTCCTTTGATACAGAAAAGTCATTCATCCCCCACTCATAGGCAAATCCTGTCAGATGGAATTTCTCTTCTTTTGCATAACGAAACATTTTCTCATAAAGCTTCGGCAATTCATTCCAGCTCCCTTTCAAATAAGCACACAAATAAGTACCCTTTGGCTTTATCAGCACTCCCTCTTTGGGAACTTTCCCAAAAGCCGGCGTAA
>ENA-ORUL01002482-ORUL01002482.1-human-gut-metagenome-genome-assembly--contig:-NODE-2482-length-10335-cov-2.563327_pt1 | contig 10335 bp, 9 predicted proteins | sample MGYA00242084_ERZ509219 | MGnify/ENA primary metagenome ERZ509219 (study PRJEB26280, sample SAMEA2338792) | human gut metagenome | biome: human gut; feature: human-associated habitat; material: faeces...
ATAGTCCCTATTCCCGGTACAACCAAACTCTCGCATTTGGAAGAAAACCTGCGGACTTGCGATATTGTGTTCTCGGCAGAAGAAATGACAGAATTGGAAAAGGCGGTAGCCGCAATTCCGGTTATCGGTAGCCGTTACGATGCCTTGCAGGAATCGAAAATACAGAAATAACGCATGAGAAAGATAATCTTCTATATGGCTGTCGTTGCTTTATTATCAAGTTGCAACACCCACAACGGAAATGTCTTGCAAATAGCCGAACAAGGCAGTTTCGCCGTAGGCGGCACGGTATTGACCGATTCATTGGGGCGTAACTATCACGGCGACCATGCCTATGTATTCTATCAAAAGCCTGTTGATGCACGGAAATACCCACTTGTTTTTGCACACGGTGTAGGTCAGTTCTCCAAAACGTGGGAAACCACACCGGACGGACGGGAGGGATTTCAGAATATCTTCTTGCGGCGTGGCTTTTCCACCTACCTTGTTGACCAACCTCGGCGTGGTAATGCAGGGCGTGGTACGGAAACTGTTACTATATCTCCTGCCTTTGATGAAGAAGAGTGGTTCAACCGTTTTCGTGTGGGGATATATCCCGATTATTTCGAGGGTGTGCAATTCAGCCGCAGCAAGGAAGCCCTTGACCAGTTTTTCCGCCAAATGACACCCAACATTGGCACCGTGGATTTCGAGGTCTATTCCGATGCCTACGCCGCTTTGTTCGACAAGATAGGTCCGGCGATATTCGTCACTCACTCGCAAGGCGGCCCGGTAGGTTGGCGTACGTTGCTTAAAACCGACAATATTAAGGCGATTGTTTCCTACGAGCCGGGTGGTGGTATTCCATTCCCGGAAGGACAAGTACCCGAGGAAGGAAAGATACTGACCTTATCGAAGAAAACGGAAGGAGTAGAAGTCCCGGCAGTTTTCAAGAGATACATGGAAATTCCCATCATCATTTACTATGGGGATAACCTGCCCGAAACAGACGAACATCCGGAACTTTACGAATGGACACGCCGTCTGCATTTGATGCGCCAATGGGCGAAGATGCTCAATGAGTTGGGCGGTGATGTGACGGTTATCCATCTGCCGGAAACCGGTCTGCACGGCAATACCCACTTCCCAATGTCGGACTTGAATAATATTGAAGTGGCGGATTTATTATCAAAGTGGCTATACGAAAAGAATTTAGACTAAGAATTACAAGTATGAAAATGTTTAATTATTTATTTACGGCTTTATTATTCTGCATCGTATCATGCAGTAGCGGAACATCAGCAGAAGAAATACCGATGCCTGACCGCCCAACAACGGAAGCAAGCAAAATGTTGATTGTCTATTTCTCGTGGAGTGGAAATACTTGTGCCGTAGCAAATTCTATTTAAGAACTGACGGGCTGCGACATTGTAGAAATAGAAGTCGAAGAACCTTATTCTTCGGTATATAATGAAGTTACAGCACGTGCCCGGCAAGAATTGGATAATGATATTCGTCCGGCATTGGTTACACAAGTCGAAAATATCGATGAATACGATACACTGATTGTCGAAACTCCTATTTGGAGCAGTCGGCTTGCTCCTCCTGTAAAAAGTTTCTTGGTTATAAATGAAACAACAACGATGAATAATACGGACAAAAAATTCTGTCCGCATTTTCTACAAAATTCAGATTGTTTATTTTGTAGTTTCCGGGGTATTCACTACACTTGCATAAAGTTGTTCGACGAGTTGTAAAGCGCAACAGTTCAACGCAGTTACATGATCGCTAAATCGTTACCGACAACTTTCTTATTTTCTGCTTTACTCTGTCATTCAGGCAGATATGCATTTTTTATCCTTCCTAAAGATATAAAAATAACCTGTGAAGAACGAACAACACAGGTCATTTCTTATTTTTTTACAGAAAGGACATTAGTCATTCATAGACAATAATAATTCTTCATTAGAAGATGTCTTTTCCATTCTGTCCTTAATGAATTCCATTGCTTCTATAGAATTCATATCCGACAAATATTTTCTTAATATCCACATCCTATTCAATGTATCTTTATCGAGAAGCAAATCATCTCTACGAGTACTCGAAGCTGTAATATCGACAGCAGGGAAAATCCGCTTATTAGAGAGCTTACGATCTAACTGTAACTCCATATTCCCTGTCCCTTTAAACTCTTCAAAAATCACATCATCCATTTTAGAGCCGGTATCGGTAAGAGCTGTCGCTATAATCGTGAGACTGCCCCCGTTTTCTATGTTACGAGCTGCTCCGAAAAATCTTTTCGGCTTATGTAGCGCATTTGCATCCACACCACCGGAGAGGACTTTCCCGGATGCAGGAGAGACCGTATTATAAGCACGAGCAAGACGAGTAATAGAATCTAAAAGAATAACGACATCATGGCCACACTCTACCATCCGTTTTGCTTTTTCTAAAACTATACTAGCAACTTTTACATGTCTCTCAGCCGGTTCGTCAAATGTCGAAGATATTACTTCTGCTTTTACACTACGAGCCATATCGGTCACTTCTTCAGGACGTTCATCAATCAACAGTATAATCATAAACACTTCCGGATGATTTTCGGCAATAGCATTGGCAATGTCTTTCAGAAGCATGGTCTTTCCTGTTTTCGGTTGAGCGACAATTAGCCCGCGTTGTCCCTTACCTATCGGAGAGAACATATCTACGACTCTTGCTGAAATATCATTTGCACGACCGGTGGTCAGCTTAAATTTTTCTTCAGGGAACAAAGGTGTCAAATGGTCAAACGGTACTCGGTCACGAACATATTCCGGAGTACGTCCATTAATTTTTTCTACTTTAACCAGTGGGAAATATTTTTCTCCTTCTTTCGGTGGGCGAATTGGCCCTGCTACCACATCTCCTGTTTTCAGGCCAAAAAGCTTAATTTGGGATTGAGAAACATATATATCATCGGGAGATGTCAAATAATTATAATCAGAAGAGCGCAAAAAGCCGTAGCCGTCGGGCATCATTTCAAGAACTCCGTTTCCTGTAAGTATACCTTCAAATTCATAGGGCTTTTCTGCAACCTTAGTTTCGTTATTAACACGTTCTGGCTGCTGCACAGTTTGCTGTATGTCTTTACTCTGATTATTTAAATTATTATTTGAGTAGCGTTGTTGTTGATTGCGCGGTACAAAACGTTGCCGTTCGCTTCGAGGGAAAAATGTTTCCAAATGAGTTTCGGATTGCATCGGCAGAGGCATCTCATACTGAATTTTTTCTTTTACCGGAACTTCTGCTGCCGGTTTGTCTGTAAGTTTTGAAATTTCAGAAGCAGATTCTTTTTTCTCATCTTTCAAAACATTTTCTTGCTGTTGCTCGGATGTCTCTTTCTTAAAAACTTTTCGTGCCTTAGGTTTCTCAATGCTTTCCGTTTCAGCAGTTTTCTCTATAACTGCGACTTCATCATTTTCGGGGACAGGCAGTTCCACTTGCTCTTTCAAAGCCGGATGTGAAAATTTCGCTTTTTTCGTTTTGAGAGGTTCAGGTTCTTTTTGTATTGTTTCTTCTACTGCAATTGGCTCTGAAATATCCGACTTATTATTTTCGACAGTAGACTCAACTGTTTTCTCAGCTTTTGGCTTACGTCCTTTCGTCGTCTTTTTTTCTACGATAGGTTCTTGTTCGGCAGAGACCGTTACCGCTACAATCGTTTCTGTTTCTGTTTTTTTGACAGGGGTTTTAGACTTTGCAGCCTTAGTTGTTGACTTTTTTTTCTTCGCAGCATTTGTTTCTGCTTGAGCCGCAACTTTTTTACCTGCTATATCGATTGCTTGCTGATCTAATATCTTATATACTAAATCATCTTTTTCAGAAGCATCAATTTTTTTTATACCCATTTCTTGGGCTATTACTTTCAAGTCTTCCAAAGACTTATCTTTTAGTTCCAGAATGTTATACATGAATCTATATTGGTGTGATAGAGTTAACTACATTAATCAAAATCATTGCCTTAAAAAAATAAGGCAAAAACTATAATAAAATAATATTAATTGGAATTTGTTCAGAAATAATTTGAGATAGAGAGCCTATAACCCTCTTTTATTTCGCTACAAATGTACACTTGTTTTTTGGAAATACAACAAAAATGGTTAACAATAAGTTTTTGTATTAATTATTTTTCACATTTTATTTCCAAAATATGAGTTGTTTTTCCGTCAACTCTGAATTTATCGGAAGTTCTTTCCCCTATTACCCAAATAATTTCATTTTTCGAAAGCAGGACATAGGCTTTTTGCTTTTGGTATAATGTAAATTTCTTATCCCTGAAATAATCACTCAGTTTACGGCTACCCTTCATTCCGAACGGAATAAAACGATCTCCTTCTTTCCAACATCTGATCATTAACGGAAAACTGACCTTATCCGCATCAAATACCGCAATACATGCATCTTTAGGAATTTCATATTCAGAAGTTCTATTGATCCGGGAAAACTCTAATTTTACCGGATAAGATATTTTCAAAACATTTTCAGAAATAACGACAACATCATTTTTGCAAACGTCTTTTTCTTTTACAATAAAAAATCCCCGATCCTTTAATAAAATATGAGTTCCCGATAAAATATATTTTCCAGATATGGCTGAAGCCATTCTCAAAATCTCATCTAATTGAACAGGCAAAAATCCAAAAGGTCTTAAAATCTCAAACAATAATGTACGTGGAGACGGAGAAGCAAATAGTCTTGATATTTCGATATGTAATTCGTTGTCTTTATGTTCTGTTATTTCATCTATAATTGAACTTATGGCAAAACGATATAACTGTTCTGTCTCGTATAAATTAGATGCCGTGCGTTCTATTGTTGCATAAACAGACGGATTTATACTTTCCAATAAAGGTAAAACTTGTAAACGAATCTTATTTCGCACATAAATATCTTCCTTATTTGTCCGATCCGTAATATAAGGTAATCCACGCAACGACAAATATGACTCAATATCCTTTCGGCTTAAACACAACAACGGTCTCACAATATACCCGTTGACAGGATGAATTCCCGTAAGTCCGGATATTCCCGTACCTCTAATTAAATTTAAAAGAACAGTTTCGACCGAATCATCCCTATGATGAGCAATAGCTATTGCTCCGGCACCGATTTTCTTACGCTGTTCCTCAAACCATTCATAACGTAACTCACGACAAGCCATTTCGATAGATATATGTTTTTGGGAAGCATACATTTCTGTGTCGAAACGTACACTGCGAAAAGGAATATTCAATGTCTGTGCCATATCCCGGGCAAACACCATATCTCTTTCCGCCTCATCTCCCCGTAACTGAAAATTACAATGGCAAGCAATACATCGATAGCCTAATGTAACTAAAATATCCGATAAAGCAACAGAATCAGCCCCTCCGCTAAGACCAATAAGAACAGGCATAGTTTTATCAAGATGTATTCTTGAATCGATAAATTGCTTCACACGAAGCGTTATTTCTGATAAATCCATATAACCGAATTTCGAAATGCAATGTACAAACGTAACTGTTTTTTTTGATTTATAAAATATTTACCTCCCAAACGACTTTTTAAGTCACTATTAATTATTAAATTTGCAGCTAAAAACAGGAAAATAGCAAAATCATGATTGATAAAATAAACCGACTTAAAGCAGAAATAGACGCATTAAAAGCATCTAAGGCAGACGAAATAGAGGCTTTACGTATAAAATATTTAAGTAAAAAAGGAGAAATATCTCTTCTTTTTAATGATTTCAGGAATGTTGCTGCCGAAAACAAAAAAGAAGTCGGCAAACTTTTAAACGAACTGAAAGAGAAAGCACTCAATCGCATTAATGAATTAAAAGAAAACCTTGATAGCAATTCTCAAGAAAACAACCTGATAGATCTCACGCGAACAGCTTATCCTGTTAATGTAGGAACTCGTCATCCTATTTCGCTTGTAAAAAACGAAATATGCGAAATTTTCGGACGTTTAGGCTTTTCTATAGCAGAAGGTCCTGAGATTGAAGATGACTGGCATGTATTCTCATCATTGAATTTTGCAGAAGATCATCCGGCAAGAGACATGCAAGATACGTTTTTTATTCAACGTAGTCCGGATATTTTACTTCGTACCCACACATCTTCCGTACAGACTCGGGTAATGGAACATTCGCAACCACCGATTCGTATTATCTGTCCGGGACGTGTATATCGGAATGAAGCGATCTCCGCCAGAGCTCATTGTTTCTTTCATCAAGTAGAAGCCCTTTATGTAGATAAGAACGTTTCTTTTGCAGATTTGAAACAGGCATTGCTGTTTTTTGCAAAAGAAATGTTCGGTCCTGACACAAAGATTCGTCTGCGTCCTTCATACTTTCCTTTTACCGAACCGTCTGCAGAAATGGACATATCTTGTAACTTATGTGGAGGAAAAGGGTGTTCGTTCTGTAAACATACCGGATGGGTTGAGATATTAGGTTGCGGAATGGTAGATCCGAATGTATTGGAAGCCTGTGGCATAGATAGTAAAATTTATACCGGATATGCACTTGGAATGGGAATAGAGCGCATTACAAATTTAAAATACCAAGTAAAAGACCTTCGAATGTTTTCAGAGAACGATCAACGTTTTTTGGAAGAATTCGAATCTGCTCATTAAAATCGATAATAACTCTAAAACAAGGTACAAAGTTTTTTAACTTTGTACCTTTTATATTTTAATATAAAATGAGAAAACAAGAACGTTACGACAAAATTATCGAGTGGTTCTCAAAAAATGTTCCCGTTGCCGAAACGGAACTTCATTATAAAGATCCGTTTCAATTACTAATCGCCGTTATATTATCTGCTCAATGCACCGATAAACGGGTAAATATAATCACTCCACCTTTATTCCGGGATTTTCCCACTCCTGAAGCATTAGCTGCGACAACCCCAGAAGTCGTATATGAATATATCAAGAGCGTATCATATCCCAATAATAAGGCAAAACACTTAGTCGGAATGGCAAAAAAATTACTTAGTGAATTTAATGGAATTATTCCTTCTGACGTAGATGAATTACAGAAATTGCCGGGAGTAGGCCGAAAAACCGCAAATGTAATTGCATCGGTTGTATTCAATAAAGAAGCTATGGCCGTAGATACACATGTCTTTCGTGTTTCAAACCGAATAGGCCTTACAGATAATTCCAAAACGCCTCTTGAAACCGAAAGGACATTGGTAAAACATATTCCGGGACATTTACTACCAATCGCTCATCATTGGCTCATATTGCATGGTAGATATATTTGTACTGCCAGAAAGCCGAAATGTCTTGAATGTGGAATAAGAGAATACTGTAAATATTACAGTAAAAAGCCGGAATAAATCCCGGCTTTTTATTACACTTTATATTGCGATCTCCCCGACTTCTGCAGAAACAAATTTTATCAAATCTGCGGGATCGATTTTAATCTGTATTCCTCTCACTCCGGCACTTACATATATATAATGGAAATCAAGGCATGTTTTATGAAAATATGTCGGAAAATGCTTCTTCATCCCTATCGGCGAACAACCGCCTCTGATATATCCGGTAACAGGCAGGAGTTCTTTCATAGCGATCATTTCGGCACTTTTATTTCCTGATATTTTCGCCACAGCTTTCAAATCCACCTCCATATTACCCGGAATGACACAAACAAATATGCCTGTTTTATCTCCTCGCAAAACCAATGTTTTAAAAACCTGTTCTATGTTCTCGCCCAACTGTTCGGCAACATGTGTAGCCGCCAAATCAGACTCATCTACTTGATAGGGAATCAACTCATAAACGATATTTGCCTTATCCAGCAAACGGGCTGCATTAGTCTTATTTACCTTCATAATCTTTCTTGTTACTACCAAACAAAGGTAGAAAGATTATCGCTCATTCCAAATAATAATGAGTAACAGGTTTTAACTGCTTGTCCAATTCATATATTAACGGCGTTCCGGTAGGGATTTCTACTCCTATGATCTTCTCCGGGCTCAACTCTTCAAGATGCATAATCAAAGCCCTTAAACTATTACCATGTGCTGCTATCAATACAGTTTTTCTTTCTGCTATCTGCGGTGCAATCTCAACTTGCCAATAAGGGAGAACTCTTGCAACAGTATCTTCTAATGACTCTCCTTGCGGTAAAATTGCCGTATCTAACTGAGCATATCGAGGATCAAAACCTGGGAAACGAGGATCTTCTAAACTGATTTGCGGAGGACGCACATCGAAACTTCTTCTCCATGTCTTTACTTGTTCATCCCCATATTCCAGAGTAGTCTCCTTTTTATTCAATCCCTGTAAAGCACCATAATGTCGCTCATTCAATCGCCATGATTTAACAACCGGAATCCACAATCGATCAACCTTCTCTGCAACAATAAATTGAGTTTTGATAGCTCGTTTTAGAAAAGATGTATAACACAAATCATACAAAATATTATATCTCTTCAATAAAGTCCCTGCCATTTCTGCTTCTTTTTCTCCTTTAGGGGATAAATCAACATCCATCCATCCGGTAAATCGGTTCTCACTATTCCAGACACTTTCTCCGTGCCGTAATAATATAAGTTTATACATAATCTTCTATTTTTCTTATTAAACAAGAAAAACAGAAAAAACGTTCGGTTGATTTTATTTTTTGAATAAAAAAATATCCAGCATGTAATATCTCATACACACCGGACATTCTAATTGGCATAAGATGTATAATGATTGAAATTATCTAAAAGCCTGTCTAAATTTCTCCTGGTAATCAATTCTTTTTAATCCGAATAATTCGGATAAACTTCACTCCATCAATAATAGGCAAGACCTCCTTACCATACAATATTTACAGAAGCTCCCAAAGTAAGAGAATGCAACGTTTGACGAGATTCCTGATAAGACTGAGACCCCGACGCTTCATATTGAATATTTACCGGTGCAACTTTATAATCCAAGAAACCTTTGGCTAAAAGGTTCTTTTTAGCCCAGAACGACAAAGAAATGCCCGTTCCCGCATTAAAAAAATTAGCATGTTTCATTTTCAAAAAATCCGATCTTACCTCCTCTCTTGTTTCCGAATCATTCCATACTACATCGACTCCATTTCCCTGAAAATTTCCATACCCGGCCAGTAATTTACTTCCTAAATACCAGCGTTTGGAAATCGGTAACGAAAAATATGCGCCCAAAGATGTCGTAATCGTATTGAATGCTCCAGATTCTAAATGAGCATTAGAAGGCACAGACAATCCGCTCTGTATTTTCATAGGGATACTACTTGCCAATAATTCAGCTCCGACTCCCACATACGGTGTTATATAATAAGCACCTTCCACACCTACGGTACTTCCCGTTGAGGTATTGAAATTTATCTCCGGAGAAAGAGATATATGGTGCGGCATCATTGTAAAACCCATATATAATCCTAAAAAAGAGGACATATCGGAATATGTAACATCAAAATCATATTGAGGGTGTCTAAGTCCTTTCTTGCCAAATATTAAATCAGCGAAATAATAACCTAATTCAGTAGATAGAATTCCGATTCCCGCACCTACCATTACATCAGATACCCAATGTCTATTATTCAATAATCGGGAAACTGAGGTTGCTGTAGCCACCGTATATGCTCCTATGCTGTACCACGGGCTACGCACGCCATATTCTTTATGAAACATTGTCGCAGCCATAAATGCCGTTGCTGAATGCCCAGAAGGGAAAGAATTTAAAGCCGTTCCGTCAGGCCTCCGAGAATCTATAACAAGTTTCATAACATTCACAGTCGTAGCCATAAGAGCTGCAGAGAAAGCGTCTGAAGTCAACATTCTTCCCCATGAGCTGCGACTTTCAACTCCAGCAGCTTTCATTCCGACCAATGCAAATATAGGAACATACTGCAAATAATCATCATATCCATAATGAAATGACGGGACATATTCATTTCTTAAACTCCTAAAAGGCTCTTTTTTCATTTCTACCAAAGAGCCGGTAACAATTAAAGGAACAGAAATATAGGTCATCTGAAACCATTTGGCATCTGTTATACGATTTATCTTTTCTGGTGTTTTCCTTGAAATCAAATATCTGACGGGAACATTTTGTGCACTGTCTGTAATCAAAAAATTTGTAGTATAAGCACTTGTGAAACTACTCAAAAAAATCACAAACAAAAATACCTTCTTCATGCAATTTTCCATTTGTATTTTATTTATATCCAAACGGATGCAAAAATAATATTTTTTACTACAAAAACTGCCCTATACAGACGAACATATTTATAAATAGGAATGTTTTACAGCCATAAATACTATATATAAAGGTACAGGGTTGCCGGAACAGCTTCCTGCCAGG
>ENA-ORUL01002495-ORUL01002495.1-human-gut-metagenome-genome-assembly--contig:-NODE-2495-length-10298-cov-4.489017_pt1 | contig 10298 bp, 4 predicted proteins | sample MGYA00242084_ERZ509219 | MGnify/ENA primary metagenome ERZ509219 (study PRJEB26280, sample SAMEA2338792) | human gut metagenome | biome: human gut; feature: human-associated habitat; material: faeces...
TGAACGAGCGTTTCTTGGAGATGTCACGCAGTTTCAGCAGTTCGGGAGAGGGAGCAGACTGAAGATAAGTCTCGCCATCTACAGTGAACAGGCTCAAATCGCGAGGAACAGAGTTCGGGCTACGGTATTGAGAGGTAGGAACATCGTTTGCATATTGCCAGTTGCTCATCCATGCGATAGCAATGCGACGGTTGTCGGGAGCATCACTCCAAGTAACAGTGGCGTAATGGTCTTTTCCCCAGTCCATCCATTTGGTTTTGGAGGGTGATTCGTTTACAAATTCTTTTCCGTTGAACGTTCCGACAAAGTATTGAGTGGCCGAGTCACCGAAAGGGCCGTCACCAAGACTACAAAGCAATACCCATTTCTTTTCATTCGTACCTTCCACGGGAAGTTCAAATAAATCCGGACATTCCCAAACATTTCCGTGAGCACCTTGTCCCTTACCGAAACTGCTTTCAAAAGTCCAGTTTTTCAAATTGGGAGAAGAAAAAAACTGCATTTCCTGCCCTACGGCAAGTACCATAATCCAACGTTTTGTCCCTTCATACCAAAAGACTTTCGGATCGCGGAAATCGCGGGCTTCAGATACCAACACCGGATTATCCGCATACTTTGTAAAAGTACGTCCATTGTCGGTACTGTAAGCGATACTTTGTACCTGACGATCACCGTTCTGTGTATAGATAGCGATGATAGCACCTGCACCAAAACCAGCCGTATTATTATGATCCACCACAGCCGAACCACTGAAAATAGTGCCAAACGCATCCGGAGTTATAGCATCAGGCCGATATTCCCAATTGATTAAGTCTTTACTGATAGCATGTCCCCAATTCATATTTCCCCATTTGGAACCGTATGGATTATGTTGATAAAACAAATGATACTCTCCGTCTTTATATACCATTCCGTTGGGATCATTCATCCATCCATAAAGAGGTGAGAAGTGATAAACAGGACGGAACTTTTCACGATTAGTTGTATCGAAGGTGTCGGACAACTTCATTTCTCTACAGCAAGCGGTGTTATCCGGTGAAAGATTGACACGTACCGGATCATTTGAATTCATTTTGAATTTAAATGAAACCAACTTACCGGAATAATCGGAAAGGTCTACCGGAACAAAATAATCTACCTTGTTAATAGCCAGACGGACATCAAAGCTCTTCACTTCTTTGTTATCAGCAATCATACTGATACGTACGTCAGGCGATGTATCTTCTACCGGTAATAACAAGTATTTCTGAGTAGTATTGACACGCACCAAACAATGTCCTTCTCCTAAATCTTTTATTAATAGAGAAGGATCTGCAGCTAAAGCCAGAAGCGAGATATTCATAAAAATGGAACAAATCAGAAGAGTCTGAAGTTTTCTCAAAGGTAAAAATACATTCATGTTTATGGTATTAAGGTTATTACTTATTATTAATAGTATCATATTTCTTGGTTGTTGCAATGCAAAGATAGGCGCAATGCATCGGAGCGCCTATCACATTTGTTTCAAACGCTATAAAAGATGTTACTTTCTCAATTAATAAGTACTCAATTTTATATCAGATACAGTCACTTCACCCTCAGTACAAAAAATAGCCCAAGGATTTTTAGCCAAATCATAAATACGGTTGGTGAAAGCATACCTTCCATTTATATAGACTACGCACACAGATTCTTCAGTATAGACCTCTATATGATATACATTGTCAGCAGCCGGAGTTATAGCACGTTCTGTTATAGCACCCGCATCATTCCATTCACCTGTTTTCTCATTTACTTCTACTTCTTTCAACTTCAGGAAATTATATTTATCTTCAATGAAAATACGCGCCTTTTCTGCCTTATCACTGCAATCGACAAATGAAAGTCCGAATACGGCTTCATTCTCTTCAGGGATTGTTGCAGTCATGGTTATTTTGTTCCGGTTTCTCAAACGGGCGAAGCGGACAAATGAATTTGCTTTCAATGTATAAGAAGAAGTGCTGACCGTTACATCCCCTACCTTCGTCTTTTCAGCCAATGTCACCGATTGGGAATATTTGGCGGAAATCGCTTGTGGAACATCCAAACTTAATGTTCCATCTCCGTTCTGAATCAATCTATGAGCGACCAATGCTCCTGCCCAATTTTTGGTACCTGTGGTTTTCTGCCCTTCACGTGTCGGACACCATCCCCAAAGATAACGATTTGTATCATCGCCCGCTGTTTTTCCAGCATAAAAACTAACTCCATCTAACCATCCTTCGTGGGGTACGAAAGTAGGGAACTGCCCATTCTCTACAGCTATTCCCTTCAATTCCTCCAAAGTCTGCGCATAGAAATATTGGACAACGGCCGGTTCATTTTTTGTTCCTTGTGAAGAATAAACCATATACCAATAACTTCCCATCTGAAAAACATCCGGACATTCATAGAAACGCCCCCAAATATTATTGAAGAACGGTTCCGGTTTTAAATCCCAATCATGCAAATTGGTAGAAGTAAACTCAATGATATATCCATCCCCATTTTTCAGAGCAGAAACTAACATCCTATAACATTGCGCAGTTGCATCATAAAAAACATATGGATCGCGGAATTCATTTTTATCATACCCTGCTTCTATTGGAGCCGATAAACGGAATGAACGGTCTTTAGTCCAGATTTTACAATCTTTGGAAGTAGCCAACAATATTACTTCACGAGGTTCGGTAGCTTTATGTCCTGTATAATAAGTATAATAAGTTTTCGTAGCCTCATCATAAACAGTACTTCCTGTCCCGATAGCCGGATCGTCTTCTACTGCTGTTCCGCATGGTATTGCTTCGCGGAAAGAGATATAGTTTGCCACATCCGTAGTTGCCAATTCGTGGATAGGATGATAGATAGTAGAATTACCGTCACGATCATCCTGAAGGTAAAGAATACGAAACTCTTTACTTACCGGATCAAAAAAAGGCATTGGATCACCTACATAACCAACATAAGGTTTGTAATAAGTCGTATAATTGTTCGATTCCGTCGAACTAAAGAATGTTGTCGTTTCATTCAGATTTTTATCTGTGATTACCGGACTGTTATCATCGCTGCAAGCAGCAAACGATATTGACAGACACAGTATTGAAGCCATTAATATCATAGTTTTCATAATTTGCTTTTCTTTATCAGATTATACTTTACTTGCTTAAGTAATCGAGTGCATTAGAGGTAAGTTTCTCAATATTACCACGATATTGATTATCTGATTGGTTTTCATCATACCAATCATAAGCTGCCATGCCAATACATATTACCTTTCCACTACTATTTCCTCCTATCTGGCGAGAAGGGAATTCAGCGATAGGCACTGCATTGTGATTGGAAACATCATACCCCAACTCTATTGCACCAGTTTGTTGTCTCCATCCTTCTATTCCCCAATAAGGTTCCCAATCTATACACCATTGAAATACCCAATTAAAAATATGATAACCTGTATTTATTAAATAAATATTAGAATTATCCTCAGTTACTAAGCCATCAAATATTTCATGAGAGATACCCTCTATTGAAAAGCCCCAAGGTTTTTCTGTAACAGTCTGAGAATCTTCACTCCTAAATTGATTATTAGGATCTCTACCATCCATAGAAATAGCCCACCGATCTTTTACGATATATCGTAAAGCTCCACGAGATAATAACAAATTTCCACCTGTCTGATAATAATTCCTAATATTATTCTTTGAATTCCAATTAAATCCATTATCATCATAGATAGGATTATCATCATGAATCCAAATGACTTTTATCTGTTCCGGATCAAGTTTCACTTTCGGGTTATCATCCCTCAAATCTGAATATGAAATATACCTTGCTCCCGGCATATTATCCAACATCCATTGAGCAGCGGCTTTTTCTTCATTATTAGTCAGTTCATCAATAGTTGCAGCTGTTCCGATAAATGCCATTGAAACAAAAGTTCTTACCTTTTCTACCTTCACTGTATAAGTGGCTGCATTCAAATGATTTGTAACCGTATATTCTTTAGGTGTAGTGAAATCCAATGTAGTGCCTGACAACGGGCTTACCGTAGCACCATCAGGAACAGTAACAACTGGAGACAAAGCGGTAATATCCATGTCTTCAAGTACATACACAACGATTTCTTTGTTTGTTTCATCAATTCTGCCCGCATACTCTCCTATCATAAATCTAGTAATCTGCGGCTTATCCAATTCTACGGAAATCGTATAATTCATAAATACATTTCCGTTTGTGACTTTTACCACTACGGGCATTGTAAAGTTAACAGGTTTACCACTTTCCAAATTCGCCGTAGCCCCTTCGGACAAAGTAAATACCGGAATTAAATTTGTCACATCTGTATTATCTTCCACATGTACTTTAATGCTTCTCGCCTGATTATCCTGCTCAATGATAAAGTTATCATAATCTTCGATATGGAAAGAAGTAATCCATGTATCACCATTCAAAGCCAACGATGTGTCATCATCATCACTACATCCAGCTGCAGAAAGTAAAAGTGCAGCCAGTAACACCATATATATTTTATCTATCAAAGTCTTCATAATTCCCATTTATTATTTCTCCCAACCATTATTTTGCTGATACAAACCACCACTATAATTGATCTGCTTCTGAGGAATAGGCAGATATTCATTCTTTCCTGCTGTAAAATTTGCATCCGAATAATAAGAACGACGACTAGCTTCCGACGCATAATATTGATTCATCACTTTTGCCGCATCTCCCCAACGAACTAAATCAAAGAAGCGGCTTCCTTCCAATGCCAGTTCAAGACGACGTTCCCATTTCAGGTCTCTCATAGCAATGTCCCGATCAGTCCATTCGGCCATTGTATACGGTTCTACTTTAAAACTTGCCCCATAATCAAAAACAAGCGTAGTACTACGGGCTGCACGGTTACGTATCTCATTGACCAACGGCAATGCTTCCGACAAACGATTCAACTGAATCAAAGCCTCGGCACGCATCAGCACTACATCTGCATAACGCAATACAATACGGTTCATCGAATTAGCAACAAACGGAGAATTCACTTTCTTCAGGCAAGAACAATCGGGGTCCACATTCTCTTTTAAAGATGAATAAAGACCATAATATTCCTGTTCGTTACGTGTCCACGTCTTATCAAAAATATAGTTCACATTATACTTATAAGGAAATCCCGGAATCGCCACCGTGTGGAATAAACGGGGATCGTAGTTGCCTTGCACATCATAATTATCTTTCTCATTGTAAGTATCGAACATCGGCCTACCGTTTTCCGTGCGGAAAGCATTCACCAAGTTTTGGCTAGGCTTCTGAAAATCACAACACCCGAAGAATTGCGGAGCTGTCAACTCATTACCAAAGTTCAAGTTGCCATACATCGTATTATCATCCTGCGAATATTGGACAGCCCAAATAGATTCCTTTCCGTTCTCATACTGCGGCAGAAAATTATATGCAAAATCTTCTTCCAGGCCAAAACCTCCGGCAGTCATGATAGCATTATCCGTATACGTAATTACAGCTTTCAAATCATCTTCATTAATTTCGACCACTTCATTCTTTTCATTCTGGCGATAAGCTTTGTAAAGCATCACCTTTGCCAGATAGGCCGATGCAGCAGCCTGCGTAGGACGCCCTTTTTCCACCTGTGTATCGGGAAGATGATCATATGCAAACTTAAAGTCATCTGCTATCTTCTGCCAAAGTTGGTCGTTAGTATACTGTCGGTTAGAAATCTTGGTATAGTCCGAAGTAGGAATCGTTTCATCTACATAAACGATATGCTTGAACATCACTTTCAACAGAAACATATAATGACCACGTAAGAAACGCATCTCACCGATACGTTCATTCTTCTGCGGATAAGTATTTGCATCCATACCATCCAAAGATTTCAAAGCAGCATTGGCACGTGCCACCCCCGAATAAAGACGATACCAGATATCATCAAAAGCCCAATTGTCAGTAGTCATCCCCGTAGCAATCTCCAGAAAATGGAAATGCGAACCGTCTTCGGAGTTTGCCCCGCCTTTATAAGCATCATCTGCACGGACATTTCCATACGGCCAAAGGCTGAAAGGGCTGTTCATATCCTCACCGGACACCATGTGAGCGTAAGCAGCAATTACCAGATTGTCCACATTATCGGGACTAATCGTTTGTCCCTCGTCAGAAGTTCCCTGTAAGTCTCTTTCCAAAAAGTCATTGCAACTGGTAGTACCGACCAACGAGGCTACTAACAGCAAAGAGGATATATATATATTCTTGATTTTCATAATTATCGTTATTTAATGAATTAAAAACCTATGTTGAAACCGAATGTAAGATTGAGAGGAATCGGATAACCGAAATTCGGATTTTCCGGATCCATACCGGTAAAGTTCTTACTTTTGATGGTCAGCAAATTCTGTGCACTGAAATAGAATCGCAAACGTTCTATCTTTATTTTCTTCGAGATATCTGTCGGCAATGTATAACCTAATTGTAAATTCCGAAGTTTCAGATAAGAACCGTTTTCTACATAATAACTGGAAATTCTCTTTTCATTATTCAAGTCTTCCAAACAAACGGCAGGAATATCCGATCCCGGATTCTGCGGAGTCCATGCTCCCAACAGACGGATGCCACGATTAGCATTCATATCGCCTACCGACCAGAAGTCGGTATTCTTCTTCACCTCATTGTAAACGTCCACTCCCTGCACACCTTGCCAAAACATAGTCAAATCAAAGTTCTTATATTCCAGATAGATATTGAGTCCATACGTGAAATCAGGATTCGGATTTCCGATCCAAGTCTGGTCCTTAGTATCAATAACACCATTATTATCCAAATCTTTATAGCGGATACGCCCTACGCCTTTTCCGGTCTGATCGGTATGATTGTCCACTTCTTCCTGTGACTTGAAAATACCGTCGGCAATGTAACCGGCTCTCATATTAATAGAATGACCGATAATGTTCATCACCCCGTCACCACCGAAATCTCCGGTAGAAGCCACTTCACCCGGTACAAACAAAATCTTGTTCCGATACAAACCGAGGTTCGCGTTAATATCATAGCTAAGCCCGAAAGCCGTCTTATTGCGATAGCCCAAATTAAACTCAAAGCCCTTGTTTTCCATCGAACCGGCATTTCTCCACTGCCCGCCACCTTCTCCAAGAATACCGATGTAAGACGGTTTTATCAAAATATCCGTTGTTTTTTTATAGTAATATTCGGCAGAGCCATACAATGTCTGATTAAACAAACTGAAATCCATACCGACATTGGTTTGTGTAGTAGTTTCCCACTTGATATCGTCATTTCCAATCTGAGTACGCACAAATCCGGAAGGAAGCAAACTACCGCCATTACTTCCGGTAATATCATAAGAAGTTCCATAAGTAGGAGGATTACCTGTACCGTATTTAGATTCGTAGATAGAATAGCGTGCGTAATTTTCAATATCCTGATTACCGGTTTGTCCCCAAGCCGCACGAATTTTCAAATCGTCAATCACATCTTTAGTTTTTTCCATAAAAGCCTCCTGACTAATACGCCATCCCAAAGAAACGGAAGGGAAAGTAGCATATTTATTATTGCTACCAAAACGGGAAGACCCGTCACGACGGAGGGTAAATGAAAGTAAATATTTATCAGCATACGAATAGTTCAGTTTTCCGAAGAAAGAAACTAGTGAGAAACCACCTGCTCCGCCACTTGCCTGTGACTGTCCTACTCCTGCGGAAGGATACATATAATCGGGAGTCAGAATCGCAAATCCTTCACGGTAAGCAGCAAAGTTTATGTCGTCTTCACGATTCAACTCCATACCTGCCATAACATCTCCACGATGTTTGCCAATCTCCAATTCGTAAGTGGCCACAGCATTCCACATCCATTTGGTGAAATGCTCCTGTTTCATCTCAACCGCATCCTTATCACTGTTCAGGAAACCGGTGTTGTAAGGAAGCGTAAAATTACGTTGATACTTCTGTGCATAGTCCAATCCAAAAGTGGAACGGATATTAAGTCCTTTCACCGGGTTCAGGTTTACATATGCATCACCAAACAAACGCCAATAAGTATATCGGTTGTTCCGATTATCATAAATTATACGAGCCACATTTTGGCGGTCGGGCATAGTACTATTGGGACCTCCCCAATTCGTTCCATCCACAGTATGTACGGGAATCATGGGAAGGGCAATCATGGCGTCACTCATGATATTCCCTGGAGCTTGGACTTCCGTCGTACGGTTCAGAGTGAAATGCTCACCGATAGTCAAAATATTATCTATCACCTTATAATCACTATTAATACGTGCAGAAATACGGTCGAAGTTTGTATATTTAATCAAACCGTCATTTTTATAATATCCCAGAGAAAAGAAATAATTACCTCTTTCCGTTCCATTACTCAACGAAAGATTGTATTGTTGAATAAAGCCTGTACGTGTGATTTCATCAAACCAGTCCGTATCACCTGTTGCTATTGTATTGGCATCATCAATAAATTTGGGAACATAGATGTTATCCAACACAGGATAGCCTTCAGCATTATATCCCCAATCATATTGATAACCGATAGAATTAGCATTCGGATTCTTACCACTGTTCACATTGGCTTGCCATAATGTACGCCCATATTGCTCAGTATTCATCATATCTAATTTAGACTGGTACATAGATGCGGAAACCGAAGCGTCGAAATTAATCTTAATCTGTCCTTTCCTACCTTGTTTAGTAGTAATGATGATAACACCATTTGCGGCACGCGAACCATAAATAGAAGCAGAAGCCGCATCTTTCAGAACCTGGATAGATTCAATATCATTTCCATTCAGTTCATGCATACCTGCTTTAGAAGGCACACCATCAATGATATAAAGAGGGTCGTTGTTGTTCAATGTACCGATACCACGAATACGAACAGTAGCCATACCACTTGGATTACCATCAGCAGTAATATTCATACCGGGAACACGCCCTTGGAGTGCTTTTACCGGATTATTTTCACCTTGTTTCTGAATTTCATCAACTTTTACCACAGATACCGCACCGGTCAAATCGGCTTTACGCTGAGTAGTATAACCTGTCACCACCACTTCATCCACCATTTGCGTATCTTCTTCCAATAAAACTTGGATAGAGGCAGCCGCTTTCACAGTCACGGGCTTATAACCGATATACGAAATCTTTAAAGTAGCATTAGTAGGAACAGAAAGCGTGAAGTTACCGTCAAAATCGGTAATCGTTCCATTAGTTGTGGATATAGTCTCAATGACGGAAGCGCCAATAATCGGCTGACCGTCCGTTTTGGAAGTAACGTTTCCTTTCACTGTTATGTTTTGCCCGCAGAGGGCTGACATGAAAGTAAACAGGAAACAAACACCGCAAAGAAGTTTTTTGTTCTTCATAATACTGAGCATTAGTTTGATGTTATTAATTTAAAAGTACGAATTTTATCTTTATCGATGATGCAAATTACGGTTGATTTATATCAATCGACTAAAAAAAATGTTTCAAAGGCTGTAATATATGTTGCATAGAGTACTATTTGATGGATTATATTGAAAATACAAATGGTATTCCCCATCTTTATACATGAGTGCATTGACATAATTTCTATGGTAACAAAGTATTCTTATATCAGAACTCAACAAAAATAGACCTTATTTTATTGAAAATCGAATGAATCAACATTCATTGGATTAAGCATATGAATCTTCATCGTATGAATACCTTCCGACAATTGTACATTCGATACTAGAAAATCACTATAAGTGTTCCAGTTGCCGGTAGTTGCTGGAATAGGAGGCAACTGCTCTCCTCCATCAAAGGATAAAGCGAACTTCCCATCTTTTTCTGCTGCCCCGCAAACAGTAACTTTTGAGACCGGCCTCAAAACCTTAAATGTATATTGAATCCAATCTCCTCCAGAAGTATTACTGATGTGGATGATATTGCTACTAGCACTGATAGCTACTCCCTGATCACTCCGATAAGTTTTAAAATTACCTTTCGAACTTTCCCTAAATTGATACTTTCCTTCATCGAAATCTTCCGCCTGAATGATATCGGATACTTGGCTGCATCCTTCTCCTAACTTGATACAATCAATATCCAGTTCTCCGCCTTGGATACGCAAATCAATATATTGTTCACCCTTTTGTAATTCGACAGGATATATAAAAGCTTCGTTCCATGTACTGCCCGAACTATTCAACTTTATTTCGTTCGTCTTATACACTCCATTTATAGCAATACGGAATTTTCCTCCCGAACATTGCTGGCACATCCGACAAGTAATAGCATAGGACCCGG
>ENA-ORUL01002499-ORUL01002499.1-human-gut-metagenome-genome-assembly--contig:-NODE-2499-length-10282-cov-2.764154_pt1 | contig 10282 bp, 9 predicted proteins | sample MGYA00242084_ERZ509219 | MGnify/ENA primary metagenome ERZ509219 (study PRJEB26280, sample SAMEA2338792) | human gut metagenome | biome: human gut; feature: human-associated habitat; material: faeces...
TTCATCGACCACCAGCCAGTCGGCTTGCTCATCGCTGGCTAACAAGGCATCCGGCGCAATAAAGCGAAACTTCTCGCCCGCAAATTGTGCCAGTACATCCGTTGACGCTTTTGCGGGCGCGGTGACAATCGCTCTGCCCGCAATACGAGAAATGAGTTGCCCTGCCAACGCCGACTTACCGCGCCCACGCGCAGCCGTTACCGCTGCCACGCCCGGCGGCATGGTCATTAGCTGCTTTAAGAGTTGCTGTTGTTCTGGTTGTGGTGCGCCAGTCGCGGGGTACCAGTCAGTACGGGGAGTAAAATGCGCCAACGAGAATGGCTGGTTTTGCCGCCAGAGGATAGCCTCGTTATCCGCCGTAAGTACGCGTTTGAGATGCTGGACAAAATGCGGCGTCGCAATAGGGTCAGGGCAATCACTCCAGCGCAGCGAGTCGGCATCAGGTTGGTTTTCCCACTCTTCCCATACAGGGAGTAACAAAACCAGCCAGCTTCCCGCTTTCAACGTTCCGCTAAGTGCGGCAAAGGCAGCGGCATCAAAGCCGTGGCGGGCGTCGAATACCGCATGCCGGAACTCGCGCCCAAGTAAAGTTTGTAGTGCCGAGGGAGAACAGTGGTTTTCAGCATCTGGCCGCGGCGAAATCCACAGCCAGTCGCCAGGTAAGGCATCACGCAACTTAAGAGTATGCTCAAAACACCAACCCTCTTCCCCGCTCAACACCAGCAAGCGGCGGATCCCTTCACGTTTCATTTGCGCTGTTAATGTGTGAAGCGCAGTCAGTTCAGCCATCCCTGCCCCGGAAGTTAAATGCTTTTACCAAAAGTATTGCATTGTGCCGGATCGCCGCTGTCGAAACCACGTTTAAACCAGCTGTAGCGTTGCTGAGAAGTGCCATGAGTGAAACTGTCTGGTACTACTCGCCCCTGACTTTGCTGTTGTAAACGGTCATCGCCGATGGCCTGCGCCGCGTTCAGCGCCTCTTCCAGATCGCCGGTTTCCAGAACGCCTTGCTGCTGCATACTATGCCCCCAGACACCGGCAAAACAGTCGGCCTGGAGTTCCATACGCACAGATAAGCGGTTTACTTCCGCCTGCGTCGCGTTTTGTTGCAGTTGACGAACTTTCGGCTCGATGCCTAACAGTTTCTGCACATGATGACCGACTTCATGGGCGATAACGTACCCCTGGGCAAAATCGCCATCCGCGCCAAGTTTGTCTTTCATGTCATCATAGAAGGAGAGATCGATATAAACCGTGCCATCCGCCGGGCAATAGAACGGCCCCATTATGGACTGGCCCGCCCCGCAGCCGGTACGCGTCATTCCACGGTACATGACCAGCTTCGGTTGCTGATAGGTCTTACCCATCTTCTCGAACTGTTGTCCCCAGGTGTCTTCCGTGGTTGCCAGAATCACCGAGGTGAATTTTGCGGCTTCGTCTTCATTTGGGCTAATTGACCGCGTTGATTGTTGTTGGGAAACCGGCTGCCCGGTCATCAACCCGGTTAAATCAACACCATAGTAGTCTGCAACCAGCACGACTATCAGTAAAATCAGCCCGCCTTTACCGCTTGGCAGGCGAAAACCGGGACCGCCCATAGATGGACCACCAGAGCTGTTGCGCCTGTCTTCAACATTGTCACTTTCACGTCGCCCTTGCCAACGCATAGATACCTCAACAATATATTCATTATAGAAATGATCGTAGGTGGTTCAGAGGAAGATTACCACAGGAAAGCGGGATGAAATGGCGGAGGAATGAGCGTTCAATGCATATATTCCGAGAGCGGTTGTCTTGCCGTGCCAGCTGCACGGCAAGATGATGAACAGAAAAATCAGTCCAGCTGTACACCCAGGCGGCGGGCGACGGCTTCATAGGCTTCGATCAGGCCACCGAGGCTCTGGCGGAAACGGTCTTTGTCCATTTTCTCCAGCGTTTCTTTGTCCCACAGGCGGCTACCGTCCGGGGAGAACTCATCACCCAGTACCACTTCGCCTTTGTACAGACCAAATTCCAGCTTGAAGTCGACCAGAATCAGACCAGCATCATCGAACAGTTTTTTCAGCACGTCGTTCGCTTTGTAGGTCAGCTCTTTCATACGCGCCAGGTTCTCTTTGCTCACCCAGCCAAAGGTTTCGCAGTAAGATTCGTTGACCATCGGATCGTGCATGGCGTCGTTTTTCAGGAACAGATCGAACAGCGGCGGGTTCAGCTCAATACCTTCTTCGATTCCAAGACGTTTCACCAGAGAGCCAGCAGCACGGTTACGCACGACACACTCAACCGGCACCATATCCAGCTTTTTCACCAGACATTCGGTATCGGAGAGCAGACGCTCCATTTGAGTCGGGATACCCGCTTCAGCCAGTTTGCTCATAATGAAGTAGTTGAACTTGTTGTTCACCATACCTTTGCGATCAAACTGCTCAATGCGCGCGCCATCCCCTGCTGACGTATCATTGCGGAATTCGAGCACCAACAGGTCCGGGTTTTCCGTGCTGTATACGGTTTTCGCTTTACCACGATACAACTCAGCTTGCTTTTGCATCTTTATCACTCCTGGGTGTGAATTAACGTTTTAAAATCTTTTGCTGTCTGGTGTGCCGGATGTTTTGTCGGATGCGGCGTGAACGCCTTATCCGAACTACGTCCGACAAACAAATTTCGTGCGAATTACCGCTAAAATCGCGTTTTCCTGCAGACGCACACGTTTGCGTATCATATCAGAAAAAAGGGCCGGATGATTCCAGCCCTGTATTTTTACTTGCTAAACGCAGCCTGGAAGACAGCTACCAGCGCGTCGTTCTGACTCTGAGTCAGAGTATGACCTTTCGGATCGATGAACTGTAGGCTGCTGCGGTTATCTAAATCGCCAACCTGCAGTTTATAGTCACCGGATGCCAGGCCTGGATCGCTCGCGCCCAGTTCCTGCCAGTCGCTGTCAGACAGCGGCTTATAAGTTACGGCCATGTTGCCCTGCGAACGGGTGCTGTCGGTCACTTTCATGCCCACTTTTTCCAGCGCCGCTGGCAGACGTTGCCAAACCACATTGAACGGCCCGCGTACGACCAGCATTGGTAAACCGGTGTCATCAGCTGCACTTTGTACGTCCATAGTGGTGGAGGCACGATTTTGCGCAGCGTTCGCGGCGTCAGTGGCAGATTTATCCAGACCGGCGGAAATAACGTTCATCATCTCCGTGCTGTAACGCTGCATGGAAGCCGCGTCTGCAACCGGTTTGCCCGCCTGTTCCAGGTTCAGCAGTTTAACCGTAACCGCCTGCTGATAACCCTGCGGCTTAACAGAGATTTGATAACGACCACGATACTGCTCGTCTTCGTCCAGACGGTTCCATTGTACCCAATCGGTGGTCAGTGTCTGACCAGCATCATCACGTTGGGTGATGGTGTAGTTTTTCGCCTGCAGCACGCTAACCACCTGCGGCCACAGAGTATTGCCACGACCATTTTCCACCAGCAATGAAGCGGTATCGCCCGTGAACTGGGTACGCGCGCCAGAAACCAGTGCCAGCGGCTGGGCTGGTGGACGAATGTCCAGCGCCTTACCGACAGCACCACTACCGTTGGTCACCGGGATTGCATAATCACCGGAGGTCACCGGCAAAATCATTCCAGCCGGGGCATGAAGCTCCGCAAGCGGTGCCGCTTCCAGGTAGGCTTCATCACCACTGACCTGACGCTTATAGCGTGAGTCAGAACTACAGGCAGCGAGTAATAAAACAAGCGAAACACCCGCAACCTTTGCCAGGCGCGACTTTTGAACAGAGTAAGCCATCAAATCTCCCTAAACTTTACAGCAAACCGGCATGCTTAAGCGCCGCTCTGACCGTCTCACGACCACTGTCGGTGATTGGTGTCATTGGCAGGCGCAGCGTATCGGTCGCCACAAGACCCAGTTCCTTACATGCCCATTTCACCGGGATTGGATTGGGTTCGACAAATAGTTTGTTGTGTAATGGCATCAGACGCTGATTAATAACGCGTGCCTCGGCAAAATGCCCTTCTGCTGCCAGTTTGCACATCTGGGCCATATCACGCGCTGCGACGTTAGCCGTAACGGAAATAACCCCATGACCGCCCAATTGCATGAAGTCCAGCGCGCTCGCATCATCGCCGCTCAGCAGAACAAAATCATCTGAAACCAGCTCTTTGATCTGGTTTACACGCGTTAAGTTCCCTGTTGCCTCTTTGATTCCGATAATATTTTTTACTTTCGCCAGACGGCCCACCGTTTCCGGGAGCAGATCGCAGCCAGTACGGGACGGCACATTATACAGAATTTGCGGCAGGTCAGTATGCTCAGCGATGGCTTTGAAATGCTGATACAAACCTTCTTGCGACGGACGATTGTAGTAAGGGGTTACCGTCAGGCAGCCGACGATACCACTGTCATTGAAGCGCTGCGTCAGGCTAATGGGTTCCGCAGTAGCGTTAGCGCCGGTCCCGGCAATTACCGGAATGCGCCCATCAGCCAGATCCAGCGTCATCATCACCACATCAGCATGTTCGTCATGATTTAAGGTAGCGGACTCGCCAGTGGTGCCAACAGAAACGATCGCCGAAGTACCGCTGGCGACATGATAATCAATCAGTTTTTTCAAGCTAGCCCGACAGACATTACCTTTTTCATCCATCGGAGTAACAATCGCGACAATACTTCCCGTGAACATGGGCCATCCTCTGTGCAAACAAGTGTCTCAATGGTACGTTTGGTATGGCATTAAAAGCAAGCAGACAGAACCGTTCTGATTGTTGTATGCATGTTTTTTTTATGCTTTCCTTAAGAACAACTCACCCCTTAAAGGAATAACCAGTTTGACACTGTCATCGCAACATTATCTGGTGATCACTGCGTTGGGTGCCGATCGCCCTGGAATTGTGAACACCATCACCCGTCATGTCAGTAGTTGCGGCTGTAATATTGAAGACAGTCGCCTGGCGATGCTGGGAGAAGAGTTCACGTTTATTATGCTGCTTTCCGGTTCATGGAATGCCATTACTCTGATTGAATCAACGTTACCGTTGAAAGGTGCCGAACTGGATCTTTTAATCGTGATGAAGCGCACGACGGCGCGTCCGCGTCCGCCAATGCCAGCATCTGTCTGGGTTCAGGTCGATGTGGCAGACTCCCCGCATTTAATTGAACGCTTCACAGCACTTTTCGACGCGCATCATATGAACATTGCGGAGCTGGTGTCGCGCACGCAACCTGCTGAAAATGAACGGGCTGCGCAGTTGCATATTCAGATAACCGCCCACAGCCCCGCATCTGCGGACGCAGCAAATATTGAGCAAGCGTTCAAAGCCCTATGTACAGAACTCAATGCACAAGGCAGTATTAACGTCGTCAATTATTCCCAACATGATGAACAGGATGGAGTTAAGTAATGAATCCACTGAAAGCCGGTGATATCGCACCGAAATTTAGCTTGCCGGATCAAGACGGAGAACAAGTTAATTTGACCGACTTCCAGGGACAGCGTGTTCTGGTTTATTTCTACCCGAAAGCCATGACCCCCGGCTGTACCGTACAGGCCTGCGGCTTACGCGATAACATGGATGAGTTGAAAAAAGCGGGCGTTGATGTGCTGGGTATCAGCACCGATAAACCCGAAAAACTCTCCCGTTTTGCGGAAAAAGAGCTGCTTAACTTTACGCTCCTGTCTGATGAGGACCACCAGGTGTGCGAACAATTCGGCGTCTGGGGTGAAAAGTCCTTCATGGGCAAAACCTACGATGGCATTCATCGCATCAGCTTCCTGATTGACGCTGATGGCAAAATCGAACATGTCTTTGACGATTTCAAAACCAGCAATCACCACGACGTTGTGCTGAACTGGCTGAAAGAACACGCCTGATTACTTTGCTCCATTCCGTGCTGGCTGCGCTTGCGGCCAGCATACCTCACTTCTCGTGATCAAGATCACATTCTCGCTTTCCCCTGCGACACGGGTGTCGAATCCATTTTTTGCTGAACGTTAATGACCATCATTTTTGTACCGTTCAGAATCCAGTTAATACATAACTTATTGAATATATTGAGTTAATCAGAATGGCATCCTTTATGCAATATGAAATGCAATGTTTCATATCATTTTCAAGGAGCCGACATGAACCGCTTTGTGGTGGCCGAACCACTGTGGTGTACAGGATGTAATACCTGTCTCGCTGCCTGTTCGGACGTGCATAAAACGCAAGGTTTACAGCAACACCCGCGCCTGGCCCTGGCGAAGACGTCAACAATCACTGCCCCTGTCGTGTGTCATCACTGTGAGGAAGCCCCTTGCCTGCAGGTCTGCCCGGTCAATGCCATCTCTCAGAGGGATGATGCGATCCAACTCAACGAAAGCCTCTGTATTGGCTGCAAGCTTTGCGCCGTGGTCTGCCCATTTGGCGCAATCAGCGCTTCAGGAAGCCGTCCGGTGAATGCCCATGCGCAATATGTTTTTCAGGCTGAAGGCTCACTCAAAGACGGCGAAGAAAACGCGCCAACACAACATGCTTTGCTGCGCTGGGAACCTGGTGTCCAGACCGTCGCGGTGAAATGCGACCTGTGTGATTTCTTGCCAGAAGGTCCGGCCTGCGTTCGCGCTTGCCCGAATCAGGCGTTACGGCTGATCACCGGTGATAGCCTGCAACGTCAGATGAAAGAAAAACAGCGCCTTGCCGCAAGCTGGTTTGCCAATGGCGGGGAGGATCCCCTTTCCCTCACTCAGGAGCAACGCTAATGGATGCCCTGCAATTATTAACCTGGTCGCTGATTCTCTATCTGTTTGCTAGTCTGGCTTCGCTGTTTTTACTCGGTCTGGACAGACTGGCTATTAAGCTTTCCGGCATCACATCGCTGGTGGGCGGCGTGATTGGCATCATCAGCGGAATTACGCAATTACATGCTGGTGTAACTTTAGTCGCCCGTTTTGCCACCCCTTTTGAATTTGCCGATTTAACCCTGCGAATGGATAGCCTCTCGGCATTTATGGTGCTGGTTATCTCCTTGCTGGTGGTGGTTTGTTCTCTCTATTCATTGACTTATATGCGCGAATACGAGGGCAAAGGCGCGGCGGCGATGGGCTTCTTTATGAATATTTTCATCGCATCGATGGTTGCCCTGCTGGTGATGGACAACGCTTTTTGGTTCATCGTGCTGTTTGAAATGATGTCGCTGTCTTCCTGGTTTCTGGTCATTGCCAGGCAGGATAAAACGTCGATCAACGCTGGCATGCTCTACTTTTTTATCGCCCACGCCGGATCGGTGCTGATAATGATCGCCTTCTTGCTGATGGGGCGCGAAAGCGGCAGCCTCGATTTTGCCAGTTTCCGCACGCTTTCACTTTCTCCGGGGCTGGCGTCGGCGGTGTTCCTGCTGGCCTTTTTCGGTTTTGGCGCGAAAGCCGGGATGATGCCGTTGCACAGCTGGTTGCCGCGCGCTCACCCTGCCGCACCATCGCACGCTTCGGCGTTGATGTCTGGCGTAATGGTCAAAATAGGTATTTTCGGCATCCTGAAAGTAGCGATGGATCTGCTGGCGCAAACGGGTTTGCCTCTGTGGTGGGGCATTCTGGTGATGGCGATCGGCGCAATCTCCGCGCTCCTGGGCGTGCTATATGCGCTGGCGGAACAGGATATCAAACGGCTGCTGGCCTGGAGTACCGTCGAAAACGTCGGCATTATTTTGCTGGCAGTCGGTGTGGCGATGGTCGGTCTGTCACTGCACGACCCGCTGCTCACCGTGGTTGGACTGCTCGGCGCACTGTTTCATCTGCTCAACCATGCGCTGTTCAAAGGGCTGCTATTTCTCGGCGCGGGAGCGATTATTTCGCGTTTGCATACCCACGACATGGAAAAAATGGGGGCACTAGCGAAACGGATGCCGTGGACAGCCGCAGCATGCCTGATTGGTTGCCTCGCGATATCAGCCATTCCTCCGCTGAATGGTTTTATCAGCGAATGGTACACCTGGCAGTCGCTGTTCTCACTAAGTCGTGTGGAAGCCGTAGCGCTACAACTTGCGGGTCCTATTGCTATGGTAATGCTGGCAGTCACTGGTGGGCTGGCAGTAATGTGCTTCGTAAAAATGTACGGTATTACTTTCTGTGGTGCGCCGCGCAGTACACACGCTGAAGAGGCACAGGAAGTGCCAAATACGATGATCGTCGCCATGCTACTGCTCGCGGCACTCTGCGTATTAATTGCGCTTAGTGCCAGTTGGCTGGCACCGAAGATAATGCATATTGCCCATGCGTTTACCAATACCCCTCCCGCCACTGTCGCCAGCGGAATAGCACTTGTACCCGGCACGTTTCATACACAGGTCACCCCCTCATTACTGTTGCTGTTACTACTGGCGATGCCTTTGCTGCCTGGCCTTTACTGGCTGTGGTGTCGTTCGCGCCGCGCAGCGTTTCGTCGCACAGGAGATGCCTGGGCATGCGGCTACGGCTGGGAAAATGCGATGGCCCCGTCAGGCAATGGCGTGATGCAGCCGCTGCGTGTGGTCTTTTCTGCGCTATTTCGTCTACGACAACAGCTCGACCCTACGCTGAGGCTAAATAAAGGTCTTGCGCACGTCACCGCCAGGGCTCAGAGCACAGAACCCTTCTGGGATGAGCGGGTGATCCGCCCCATCGTGAGCGCCACCCAACGGCTGGCCAAAGAAATACAGCATCTGCAAAGCGGCGACTTTCGTCTCTATTGCCTGTATGTGGTCGCCGCACTGGTTGTGCTGCTAATCGCTATTGCCGTCTAAGGAAATCACCATGAGACAAACTCTTTGCGACGGATATCTGGTCATTTTTGCGTTAGCACAGGCCGTGATTCTGCTGATGCTAACCCCACTTTTTACGGGTATTTCCCGGCAGATACGCGCGCGTATGCACTCCCGCCGCGGGCCGGGGATCTGGCAGGATTATCGCGATATCCACAAACTGTTTAAACGCCAGGAAGTTGCGCCGACATCTTCAGGTCTGATGTTCCGCCTGATGCCGTGGGTATTAATCAGCAGCATGCTGGTGCTGGCGATGGCCTTACCACTGTTTATTACCGTTTCCCCTTTTGCGGGCGGCGGCGATCTGATCACCCTTATCTATCTTCTTGCCCTGTTTCGTTTTTTCTTTGCTCTTTCCGGGCTGGATACCGGAAGTCCGTTTGCGGGAGTCGGTGCCAGTCGCGAGTTGACGCTCGGCATTCTGGTCGAACCAATGCTTATTCTCTCACTGCTGGTATTGGCGCTGATAGCAGGTTCCACGCATATCGAGATGATCAGCAATACGCTGGCGATGGGCTGGAACTCGCCGCTAACCACCGTACTGGCGTTACTGGCCTGTGGTTTTGCCTGCTTCATTGAGATGGGAAAAATTCCCTTTGATGTTGCTGAAGCAGAACAGGAATTACAGGAAGGCCCGCTGACCGAATATTCCGGTGCCGGGCTGGCGCTAGCGAAATGGGGGCTGGGGCTGAAACAGGTCGTGATGGCATCACTGTTTGTGGCCCTGTTTCTGCCCTTTGGGCGCGCGCAAGAACTTTCTCTCGCCTGCCTGCTGACTTCACTTGTCGTTACGCTGCTCAAGGTTTTGCTGATTTTTGTACTGGCCTCAATCGCAGAAAACACGCTGGCACGCGGGCGTTTTTTACTCATTCACCATGTGACCTGGCTTGGCTTCAGCCTTGCTGCGCTTGCATGGGTCTTCTGGTTAACCGGTCTGTAAGGAGCACTGACGGAATATGGAAAATCTTGCTCTGACGACGTTATTGCTGCCTTTTATCGGCGCACTGGTCGTTTCGTTTTCGCCACAACGTCGGGCCGCCGAATGGGGGGTTTTGTTCGCCGCGCTGACCACGCTGTGCATGTTGTCACTGATCTCCGCGTTTTATCAGGCCGATAAAGTTGCCGTCACGTTGACGTTGGTCAACGTGGGGGATGTGGCGTTGTTTGGCCTGGTCATTGATCGCGTGAGTACGCTGATTCTGTTTGTGGTGGTGTTTCTCGGTTTGCTGGTCACGATCTACTCCACGGGTTATCTGACGGATAAAAATCGCGAACCCCCGCATAACGGCACGAATCGTTATTACGCATTTTTACTGGTGTTTATCGGCGCGATGGCGGGACTGGTACTCTCCTCGACGCTGCTCGGTCAGTTGTTGTTTTTTGAAATTACAGGCGGCTGCTCCTGGGCGTTGATCAGTTATTACCAGAGCGATAAAGCGCAGCGTTCAGCACTAAAAGCGTTACTTATCACTCATATCGGCTCGTTGGGGTTGTATCT
>ENA-ORUL01002512-ORUL01002512.1-human-gut-metagenome-genome-assembly--contig:-NODE-2512-length-10237-cov-7.500000_pt1 | contig 10237 bp, 10 predicted proteins | sample MGYA00242084_ERZ509219 | MGnify/ENA primary metagenome ERZ509219 (study PRJEB26280, sample SAMEA2338792) | human gut metagenome | biome: human gut; feature: human-associated habitat; material: faeces...
AACAGACTTACACTTTCCGTGTTTGTCAGTATGTTCGACAAATATAGGATTATTTTTTGAAAATTTCCTATCTTTGTTCCTAATAAATCGAACATGCCATGCCGAACATTCCTTTAGCCGAACGACTGCGCCCCCGCACGATAGACGAATACATCGGGCAGGAGCACCTCGTGGGTAAGAACGGCGTGTTCCGCAAGTTCTTCGAAACGGGCAACGTGCCGTCGTTCATACTCTGGGGCCCGCCGGGCGTGGGTAAAACCACGCTGGCGAAGATCGTCGCCACGGCACACGCCGCAGGGGTCAAGGCCTACCTCACGGTCAACACCATCGTCTACGAGGACGAGATGCAAACCGTCCACGAGGTAATCGACCGCGCCAGGGCCGAAGGCATCGACGCCATCATCGCCACCGATTTCGCGGCGATACTCTATGCCCGGCGCATCGGGGTCGAGGTGCATATTTCGACCCAGAGCAACATTTCGAATTCCGAAACCGTGAAGTTCTTCTCGCAGTGGGCCGACACGGTGGTGCTGGCACGCGAACTGACGCTCGAACAGGTGGCGCAAATACACCGCCAGATCGTCGGGAACGACATCCGGGGCCCGCGTGGCGAGCTGGTCGAAATCGAAATGTTCGCCCACGGCGCCCTCTGCATGGCCATATCGGGCAAATGCTACCTGTCGCTCCACACCAGCGACGGATTTTCGGCCAACCGGGGAGCCTGCCGGCAGATCTGCCGTCGCAAATATCTGGTTACGGACCCTGAAACGGGCGAAACACTCGACGTCGAGGGCAACTATATCCTCTCGCCCAAAGACCTCTGCACGATCGACTTTCTCGACTACTTCATCGAATCGGGCGTGCGGGTCCTCAAGATCGAAGGGCGTGCGCGGGGTGCGGAATACGTCAAACGCGTGGTCGAATGTTACGACCGGGCGCTCCGGGCCATGGAAGACGGCGACTACACGCCGGAACTGGCCGCCGCACTGAAAGAGCGGCTGGCAACGGTATTCAATCGCGGATTCTGGGAGGGATACTACGCAGGACGCCCGATCGTGGAGCACAGCCGCCACCACGGATCGGCCGCCACCAAACGCAAAGTCTATGTGGGCAAGGTGACCAACTTCTTCAAAAAAATATCGGTGGCCGAGGTGCTCGTCGAAGCGGCTCCCCTATACGAAGGGGACGAACTGCTCTGGGTGGGCGAAACGACCGGAGTGGTCGAACAGCACGGGGACGAAATCTTCTTGGACGAGCACCCCGTGCAAACAGTACTCCAGGGAACGACCTGCTCGGTCAAAACCGTCCAACTCATCCGCCGGGGCGACAAGCTCTACAAACTGGTCGATACGATCGGATAAGAAACAAGGCACCGGACTATGAAGTCCGGTGTTTCTTTTTTACAAATACACATTTTAATTACCCCGATATTCATCGGCTTCCGATCGGGCGAAAACTTCGATTCGATCTCTTGCAAAAAGATCCGGAAGGCTCGCACACACCGGACAAAGGAGTGACGAACTACGCCGGTCGGATTCGTAAAATCGGGGAAATCCCCTCGCAAATCGCCCTCCTCTCATAACAACTCGCACGATAGACGGCATATATGCCCTTGCCGGCAACTTCGCCCCGGAGAAAATCGGGAGGGGCTACCTTCGAAGCGCCGCAATAAAATCGGGAAAAAGCGTCCAGAGATTTTCAGTGCGGAGCCACAGCTCACGAGCCTGGGCCTGCACCGAAGGGCGCTCGCTCTCGATATCCTCCAGGTACTGCCCGTCGGCAGGATGTTCGTCGGCGGTAAATTCGGCAAAATAGGGTGCGAATCGGGTCCTGAAACGGATCGCATCGCCCTCGGGAATACGGCCGCTGCGCCGAAAAGCCGCCCACATGGTCAGCACCTCCTTGCAGGCGTATTTATCGGAAATATCGTTGCTCACCTCGTCGAAAAGTTCGTACTCCTCCATTGCCAGGTAATTGAACGCCAACAGGATAATTGCCTCCAGATGGTCTTCGGGATCCAGTTCGAGAAGCAATTCGAGCATGGCGGTAGACATTTCGAAATCGTTGATCAGGAAATGGTCGATCGCCGAAGCGTGAATCACCTCGAGCGCCGCACGCGTATTGGGATCCTCCCATTCGAGAATCACCTCCTCGTCTTCGGGCAATAATTCGGAAATGCGCTGAAAGGCGTGAAAGCGTTCGTTGCAGGCCTCTTCGACCCGCCCCTGGCGCTGCAACTGTTTGGAATGGGTCAGAACCCGTACAAAATCATACGCCCCCTGACCAACGATCTCGAATGTCTGATCCGGAGTAGGATTGAGCGTAGCCTTATCTTGCATGACGGTTTTGTTTATTAGCGGATTAACTCCTCGTAATTTTTTATCTTCCCGAGGATTCGGATTCCGGTCCGTACGACCTCCGAAACCATGGCGATACGAAATTTTCGGGGCGAAGATAGCAAGAATGAGAGAAAAAATCGCACTTTTTCCAAGAAATAGTCCTTACCATTTGATTTTATTCAAAAAATTTTCCGATATTTGCATCCCGAAAGGGTTTCACAAAACTCCCTATTGCCGAAATAGCTCAGCGGTAGAGCACTTCACTCGTAATGAAGGGGTCCCGAGTTCAAATCTCGGTTTCGGCTCTAACAATCAAGAGATTACAGTTTTTGTAATCTCTTTTTTTGTGCCGTTCGGCGAGGGAAAAGAGGGTTGAAAGAGCGATTCAGACAGGCAATGTTACACATAATGTTACACATAAAATTTAGACGCCCAGCGCTGTTTGCTTAATACGCAAACAGATGAAAATCAAAGCAATCTGCCGTCATGAAATCGTTTACAAAAACGGCAAATCCCCGTTGGCAATCCGCTTTACGCACCAACGCACCCACAAGACCGTTTCGCTCGGCATTTCGGTAGAGCCGCATTATTGGGACAAAACCGCCGAAATGATAACGGCAAACTGCCCCGAACGCGCTGCCCTGCAAAGTCAGATAGACAGCACGTTGGCAGGCTATCGTAAGAAGATTCAAAGGCTGGAAGCATTGGATATTCCCGTAACATTCGACACGCTTTTCGAAACCGACAAGAGCCGCCACGCAGGAATTACAATCGAGGACGGTTTCAACGCTGAAATCGAACGGCTGGAATCGCTCGGTAAAATCAACTCAGCCACCAAGCACAAATACGCCCTGCAAGTGCTGAACGGCTACAAATCGGTCAAAACCGCATTGGAGGCTATCGACCTCGACTATCTGAAAGGGTTGGAATTGCACCTGCGCCAACGAGGGAACAAGGACAACAGCATTGCTACACGGTTCGCTATCTTCAAAGCCATCTACAACAAGGCTGTCAAGGAGGGTAAAGTAGCGGTAAAGCAAAACCCGTTCAGCATCTACCAAGTGGGCAGTTTGTGGGCCAAAACCCGCAAACGGGCAATTGACAAGGATGACATCCAACGGTTAATCGACCTTGAAATTACAGAGGGACACACGACGGAATATCGACGCCTTGCCAAAGATTTATTTCTATTCTCCTATTTCACGGCAGGGATGAATTTCGGCGATATTGCACGGTTGCGTTATAAGGACATCGTTAAAGGCCGTGTAAACTATTCCCGTCACAAAACGCAGAAATTGCTGTCCTTTCAACTCGTCCCTATGGCGTTGCAGATTCTCGAAAAGTACGGTATGGCAGGACACGGAGAAGATTATATCTTCCCTATCCTCAATCGCCATGAACACACCACCCCACAGCAGATTTTCAATCGCCTGCATAAGGTTTTGCGAAAAGTCAATCGAGAATTAAAGACGCTGGGAGAGCAAATAGGATTGGAAATGCCATTGACTACCTATGTCGCTCGGCACACGTTTGCTACGGTCTTAAAACGGTCGGGAGTGAATATTGCTATCATTTCCGAATCGTTGGGACATTCCGATTTATCCACCACTCAAATCTATTTGGATTCGTTCGAAAATAGCCAAATCGACGCGGCCATGCAGAATCTATTGTGAACAAAAAAGGGCACTCCGACGAATATACGGAGTGTCCTTTTTTTTCAACGACGGCTGGCTGAAATTAGGCGACCGTCGTTTGTTCGGGAAGACGTTTTATATCTTCCGACAGAAACTTGTCCGCATCTTCGGGCGAGAAGCGTTTCCCGTAAAGTTGCACATCAGCCCCTAATGTACGGGATACACCGTCTTTCAGCACCTTTTTCATCGTGGCACTACCGAGGAACACAATATGTTCCGCTACATATTCAGGCTTCAAGCCCAAGATTTTGCACTCGCGGCAATACCTGCGGCTGTCAAGCAGAATATTTACCTGCTCCATGAAATCAGCCCAGAATTTGTTCGCATCCGAGTAAGCCGCATTCATAAATTTGTTGATGCAGGCCAATTTTATTTCGTTATCCTTTTTCAGTTGGACATCGAAAACGGGCCGCGCCTGCGTCATTACCCGCCACATCGGGGGCGTAGTCGAACGGCGGCGGCGCGAGGTCTGCGCAGTCTGCTGTTCTTTCTGTTCGGCAACGGGAGCAGGCGTAGCGGTTGCGGCGTTTGCCGTGGTCTGCTCGTTTACGTTGTTTTTTCCAATAATAGTGTTCATAATCTTAAATACTCCTTTTACAGAGGGGCTTAAATTATGCTGCATCCCTTGCCCAAGCGTTTGCAGGTCGTCGGGTTTATCCCTTTCGACACTACAAAGATTTGCTAATTTTCACCCTATTCACGGGGAGCAAAATAAAGGGCGTTTTTACTCTCCCTTTGCAAATTACAGATAAACAGCGGAATAAGTCGCAGGCATACGCCCCTTGCAGGACTTAATTATTCCTTTTAACGAATCGTCGCTATACAAAAAACTGTCATTACGGGTAAATTCATAGAGGTAACAGATACGCGAAATCAGCAACAGCCGATTCAACGAAACACTCTTATCGGGTTGCTTCGGGCGGTTGTCCCCCAATAAAGTGTTCAGCATATCCCGATACATCTCCACAGTCCGATAAATCCGAAACGACGTACTCGGATAGGTTTCGTCGAAATTACCCGTGTCAATCCCGTAATACTGAATCTTCCTGCCTTTGCATTCCCGTTCATAGGTTTCCCGCAGCCAGCCCAAAATCCCACGCTTTATAACGGGCAGAACCTCGACTTTCTTTCTGTTCTTTTTAAGGGTTATTTCAATATCATCGTCCGCGAAATCCTCGCCCAACTCTTTGAACAGATTTTGCACCGCCTTATCCAAAGACGCGGGTTTCACAAGACCGCAGTTCTTAAACGAGGTTTCGACATAATCGTAAATAAAGACCAGCGCAAACCAAAATTTCTCGACATCCAGCCCCAATCCCTTAACCGTAGCGATTATATCGTCGTTAGCGAGATAATCCGACTTGGCAAAGGGCATCTTAATCTTCCCCGTACAGTAGCGATATTCAAACTGCGGCGTGCGGATTCCATACGTCTGTTCATCACATCCGCAGGCAATATCGACATACTCGCGCAACTCACGGCGCATCGGGTCGAAATCCCAATGCACAATCTTATCGTTTTCATCCATCAGTAAGGATTCATACATACTCTTACGGATGGCATCGGCCTCCTTTTCATTCATAAAATAGCGTTTTACACCCAAATTTACGGCTTTTTATGCGTACATCGCACTTATTTACCATGCAAAAACCGCTATTAGCACTTAAAACACGTGTTCGAAAGGAATTTCAGAACAGCCGCACCATGTACCGAACCGCTAATAATGCTAAATTACATGACACGAAAGGTGTTTTAGAACAACAGACTATGTAAAATACCCGCTAATACTACTTTTTGCACATTAATTTCCACGTCGAACACACTCCGCCACCCCGTAAACAGCCCTATAATGCCATTTAAGACATAGATAAAAATGTTCGGATTAATTGCTGTTCGACCTTTGTTGTCAATAAAAAAGGCGCTATCTTTATAATACGAGAGAGGAAAATCCGACAAGTAAGGGTAAGGTCATGTAAGGGACATTTTCGGTGTCCCTTGCTTTTGTGCCCTGCTCGCATATTTTTTGTGTCGGAAATCAATTCTCCTTATAAAGATACTTTCCACACCGAAAAAATGCGGCCGCATAAAAAGTGTGTCGGAAATTAAATTTACTAATAAAGATGTTACCCGCACAAAAAATATGCGGTGTAATTTTTTCCTTACTCTTTACTTATGAATTCAATCATTACAGCACCCTTGAACGCACTCCACGTCCAGCAAATCCCCGAACTCGACAACAAATTACCCGAAAACTGCATCTTTAATAAGGGCAAGACGGGATGCGGTGCAACGACACTTGCCATCGAGAACCGCATATCTACCTTAATTGCCGTTCCGACGGTGAACCTTATCAAGAACAAACTGCCCGAACACGCCGACCTGCTGGGTGTCTATGGCGGTGTCACCAACCAAGAGATAGCCGACTATCTGAAAACGCACGACCGCTGAAAAATCATGGCCACCTATGATGCGATTCCGCGTGTCGCAGAGGTTGCAGGAGCCGAGATATACGCCAAAGCCCTGCTGTTGGTAGACGAATATCACCGCCTGCTGTTCGATTATTCATTCCGACACCGAGCCGTTACGGGATTACTTGCCGAAATGCCCAAATTCAGCCGTGCGACTTATATGTCCGCGACACCCATCGAGCGGGAATTTCTGCTGGATGAATTGCAGACCTTGCCGACAACGCGGATTGTCTGACCCAGCGAACCGCCGATGCAGGTGCGGTTGTGGCATGAAAACAGCCCGTTGGCATCGGTCGTAAATCTTTGCCACAATGCCGTAACGCACAATATTCCCTGCAATCTGCATTTCTTTGTAAACAGCGTCGATTTTATCGGGCGGGTGTTGCATCATGCCCGACTGTCGCCCGACGAGGTGAAAATCGTCTGTTCGACAAGCGGGACATCCGAGCAGATAAACCGCGAGAAATTAGGCGATACTTATACAATCGGAATTCCCGACAAAGCGGTGCGTAAAATCAATTTCTACACCTCGACGGCTTTCGAGGGGTGCGACATTTACGACAAGCAGGGCAAAATATACGTCGTGAGCGACGGCACGGCACGACATCACCTGCTGGACGTTTCGACGACGATACGGCAGATTGCAGGACGCATACGCGATACGCGTTACAAAGAGATAACGCACATCTTCTCGACGGTACGATACGCCGAGGGCATCTCCTATCCGCAATTCAAAGCCGCAACGGAAAAAGAATTGGACAAGGCCGAACGCTTCGTGAAATGATATGCGACGGCGGATGAAGATTTACGCAACCAGATTTACACCAATAACAAATACATCAATACCGATACAATGACCATAGACCGCAACCGAATCAAATTGGAACTGCTGAATTTCCGCAACTATGCCGAGATTTACGCCGACAGCCGTAACCTTATTACGGAATACGAGCGTAACGACAACAAGATAACAGCCGCCGAACGGCATGACATCCGACTGACCAAGCTGGAAAAGAACGCCAAAGCCAAGATACCGTTTAAGGAGTTGTTCGACCGATACGCCGAACTCAAAGCGTCCGACACGAATCCTTTTTCGACGGACGTGTTCGCATTATCGCTTATCGAGCGGCGGAACCCGTTGGTAAAACAAGCCTTTGAGATATTGGGGACAGAACGGGTGCGGGAACTCAAATACAATCAGACGCAGATACGGCGCGAACTGATTAAATGCTCGGCGGACGAACTCGCATATAAAATCGTCAAACGGATAAATGCCGATTTACCCCACGGAAAGGCGATACCCTCTAAAATCATTAAAGAGAGATTACAGACCATATACGACGATTTGGGGGTTGAGCGCAGAGCAAAAGCGACGGATATTACCCAATGATTCGATACCGCGAAAGGCTACAAGAACATCGACGGCAAGAACTCCGAGTGCTACACCATCATAAGGGATAAACTCGTTGCGAGGAAAAAGATTGCAGCGGAATAATATCGCAACTCCGATTGGCTGAAAAGTCGGTCGGAGTTTTTCGGTACATATACCCCGACCGAGCGGACAATCCCTATTTTTTACCCCTCCCCCTTTTCGGATGGGAAACCGAATTTTTATCCATTACATATAATAGGATTCCACATAATACAAGCCGCCCCTTATTTATGCCCGAAACCATATAACCACATAGAGTTATTTGCATTATATAGAATCGGAAAGCTATTCTTACATGGAGATATGCCGCCCTTTTTAGTTGGTTATGAATGGAGTTATCTTTTTACAAGTAATGGGGAATAACTCTAAACTTTACAGACCATGAAAACATTAAATGAAAGGGCGACAGAAATTCTGAAAGCCTTGTTAGTCGTGCGGGCTTACAGAATCGACCACGGAAACGGAGTTTACACACGCTTACGTGCCGCAATGATTGGGCGCAATGGAAAGTACAACCTTATTTCGCTGGTAGAATACTACGAAGCTAAAGGTAAACTTGCGCAGAATACAGAAATGAATTTTGCATTTGACACAAGTACAAAGCAATTTATCCCGTACTATTACTGCAACAAAACTCTCCGCATTGAATCGCATAGTGCGTACCCGACAGAAAACGGAATGGAGAATTGCGCCGAGGAACGACAGGCTGACCACACAAATTTTGCAAACCGATGGCTAATACGCACGAACTCGCAACAACCGATTATATGAATGCGCAACGAATAGTACAGAATTGTGTCTTGAAGAATCAAAGCACGGTTATCGAAGAAATGATACGGGCAAACCTTATTTCCGAAGAATATCTTTATCCGTTCGTGGATGATGTTATGGAATGGTGGCTGATTGATTCATGGCTGGCCGAACGGCTGAAAGCGCAAGGCGAGGTTATCATCGAGGAATACGGTTGCTACTGGTGGGGCAGACAATCCAGCGGACAGGCGATTTACATGGATGGCGTAATACAAGAAATCTGCGGGGAAGATTAACCCAACTTACAACTAACAAAGTTTCGATTCCATACTCCCAACTATTGGATAGAAACTTTGTTTTCAAGAACTTTGCACAATTAAATACGGCAACAGCACCCGAAAGGGCAAGATGTTTTGCAATTTCCGCCGAATATGCTACTTTTGCAGTAACATATTGAATACACGGAAAGTGTAGCTTGTTCTCGTTAAGCGAATCTGACAGTTCAAAAGACAAGAGAATAGGCGAACATCTACCGCGTCATATCCTTACGGATAGGCGTGGGGCTGTTGCTTATTATATTGTCAAGGTTTTGTCAGAACCCGCTTAACTATAATAGGCTTTCAGTCCTGCGCTTTCTTTTGCACATAAGCCACTATCGAGGGACGGATAGTAAGATTTGAAACACTTGTTCAACTTAAATAAATCTTACTATGAAAAAACTATTGGCCTTTGCCGCATTATTTGCGGTGGTTGCGCTCACATCGTGTAAATACGATGATGATGACCTTTGGAACAGCGTGCACGGATTGGAAAACCGTGTCGCAAAATTGGAGGAACTCTGCAAGCAGATGAACACGAATATTTCATCGTTGCAAACCATCGTAACAGCATTACAAAACAACGTCTATGTTACGGGAACTACACCTCTTATGAAAGACGGCAAAGAAATCGGCTATACAATTACTTTCAGCAAAGGTAACCCTATTACCATCTACCACGGTAAAGACGGACAAGACGGTGAAGATGGGATAACACCCACTATCAGCGTAAAGAAAGATACTGATGGTGTCTATTATTGGACGTTGAACGGTGAATTTATCGTGGTCGATGGTGGAAAAATCCAAGCCGAGGGCACAAACGGAACCAACGGCACGACCCCGCAATTCAAAATCGAAAATGATTATTGGTTTGTTTCCTATGATAACGGAGCAAATTGGACGCAGTTAGGTAAAGCAACAGGTGAAGATGGCGTTGGTGGCGATTCTATGTTTTCGGGCGTGGATTATGAAACCAGCACGGACTATGTAATTTTCACCTTATCAAACGGTACGCAAATCAAACTGCCTACATGGTCTGCTTTTGAAGCCTTACAGCGTCTTTGCAACGAAACGAATACCAATCTTTCAGCATTGCAGACGATTGTAACAGCACTCCAAAACAACGATTATATTACGAGTGTAGACCCGCTGACCGAGAACGGCAAGGTGGTAGGCTACACGATTAAGTTTGCCAAGAGTAACCCGATTGTGATTTACAACGGTAAAGACGGTGCAG
>ENA-ORUL01002539-ORUL01002539.1-human-gut-metagenome-genome-assembly--contig:-NODE-2539-length-10152-cov-4.193325_pt1 | contig 10152 bp, 9 predicted proteins | sample MGYA00242084_ERZ509219 | MGnify/ENA primary metagenome ERZ509219 (study PRJEB26280, sample SAMEA2338792) | human gut metagenome | biome: human gut; feature: human-associated habitat; material: faeces...
AGTAGTTCCGGGAGATACTGTTATATTCCATATTTCATTCATGACAGAATTACGCAGAGGATGTGCCTATATGAAAGGATACGCTTTCGTAGGTAACAAAATCACAACCGAGGCTGAATTTATGGCTCAGATTATAAAAAATAAATAATACCCACTTTTATGAAACAACCATTAGCTTATGTACATCCGGAAGCCAAGATAGCTCCTAACGTAGTTATCGAACCGTTCGTTACTATCGATAAAAACGTGGTTATCGGTGAAGGGACGCGCATTGGTTCCAATGTAACAATTCTTGAAGGAGCCCGTATCGGAAAAAATTGTAACATTTGTTCCGGTGCTGTTATCTCAGGAATTCCTCAAGACCTAAAATTCAAAGGGGAAGAAACAACCGCTGAAATCGGAGATAATACCACTATACGCGAATGTGTTACAATCAATAGAGGTACTGCATCGAAGGGCAAAACCGTGATCGGCAATAATTGCCTTCTTATGGCTTATTGCCACATTGCCCATGATTGTGTTATCGGTGATAATATTATCATGTCAAATGCGACACAAGTAGCCGGAGAAGTACGAATCGATGATTTTGCAGTTATCGGAGGCGGTACTCTTGTACACCAATTCTGTCATGTAGGTAGTCATGTAATGATTCAAGGCGGATGTCGTTTCAGCAAAGACATCCCTCCTTACATCATCGCAGGACGCGAACCTATCGCCTTCAGTGGTATCAACATCATCGGTCTGCGCCGTCGCGGTTTTGCCAATGAAGTGATCGAAAGCATTCACAATGCCTATCGTATCATCTATCAAAGTGGTTTGAATACGACAGAAGCATTAAAGAAAATTGAAGATGAATTTGAAAAGAGTCCGGAGATTGACTATATTATCAACTTCATCCGTAACTCAGAGCGTGGCATTATTAAATAAACAGTTCAAAATAGTCATATTATGATATACAGATTTACTATTATATCTGATGAAGTTGACGATTTTGTCAGAGAAATACAAATTGACCCGGAAGCTACTTTCTTTGACTTCCATGAGGCAATACTGAAATCAGCAGGGTATACAAACGACCAGATGACTTCTTTCTTTATCTGCGATGATGATTGGGAAAAAGAAAAAGAAGTCACTTTGGAAGAAATGGATGATAATCCCGAAATGGATAGCTGGGTGATGAAAGAAACCACAATCAGCGAATTAGTAGAAGATGAAAAGCAGAAATTACTCTACGTATTCGATTACATGACAGAACGTTGTTTCTTCATCGAACTATCTGAGATTATCACCGGAAAGAATATGACAGGTGCCAAATGTACCAAGAAATCTGGAGAAGCTCCCAAACAGACTGTGGATTTTGAAGAAATGGCTGCTAGCGGCGGTTCGCTTGATTTAGATGAAAACTTCTATGGCGACCAAGACTTCGATATGGAAGACTTCGACCAAGAAGGATTCGATATCGGTGGCGATACAGGTAGCCCTTATGACGAAGATAAATATTAATTTAACGATTAGTGATTTAATGATAAGTGTGGTAAAGATTCGTTTATTCACAGATCATTAAATCACTAATCTGTTACCATTAACCACTTATCCCCCTTGCCTACTCTCATTGTTCTTATAGGTCCTACCGGTGTAGGAAAAACAGAATTAAGCCTGCGGATAGCAGAGTCTTTTCAAACAAGCATTGTATCTGCTGATTCAAGACAACTTTACGCCGAATTAAAGATAGGTACGGCAGCTCCTACTCCCGACCAACTCAAACGTGTACCTCATTATTTGGTCGGTACGCTTCATTTGACAGATTATTACAGTGCCGCTCAATACGAAACGGAAGCGTTGGAAATCCTCGATAAGTTATTTACGCAACACGAGGTCGTGGTTCTTACCGGTGGCTCAATGATGTATGTAGACGCTATCTGTAAAGGTATCGACGATATTCCTACCGTTGATGCGGAAACCCGCCAACTCATGCTACAGAAATATGAAGAGGAAGGACTTGAACAACTCTGTGCAGAACTTCGCCTGCTGGATCCGGAATATTATCGGATAGTCGATCTGAAGAATCCCAAACGGGTTATTCATGCATTGGAAATTTGTTATATGACCGGACGCACTTATACCTCTTTTCGCACCCAACAAAAAAAAGAACGTCCGTTCCGCATTATTAAAATAGGATTAACCCGTGACCGGGAAGAGTTGTATGACCGTATTAACCGTCGGGTAGATATGATGATGGAAGAAGGATTACTGGAAGAAGTACGCTCGGTACTTCCCTATCGCCACCTCAATTCGCTCAACACAGTAGGTTATAAAGAACTGTTCAAGTATCTGGATGGAGAATGGGAACTCTCCTTTGCCATAGATAAAATCAAGCAAAACTCCCGCATTTATTCGCGTAAACAGATGACTTGGTTCAAACGAGATGAAGAAATACAATGGTTCCATCCGGAACAAGAAACGGAGATACTGGCGTACCTCCGTCAACAAATAGGGTGACATTGCAAGCAGTTTCTTCTCGAGTCCACAGCGACAATATTTAAAGTCCTTTTCACAAAGAGATTGAAACTTCCCAATAATCCTTATCAAATCTGCATAAAAATCCATCAGGTTTTGTCGAATCTAAGTTTATTGTTACTTTTGCAATTACGAATAAAAACCAAAACCGAATTAAAAAAGCAGATGAAAAAGATCAGCATCACTCTATTACTCTGCCTTCTCTGTCTGACAGGAATGGCACAAGGACAAAAGGCACTCGATTTAAAAGATATCACCTCGGGACGTTTCCGTCCGGAAAACATTCAAGGCGTAATTCCGATGCCTGATGGAGAACATTACACACAAATGAATGATGACGGCACTCAAATCATCAAATATTCTTTCAAGACAGGTGAAAAAGTAGAAGTGATCTTCGATGTAAAGACTGCCCGCGAATGTGATTTCAAGCACTTCGACAGCTATCAGTTCTCACCCGACGGAAAAAAACTACTGATTGCCACCAAGACGACCCCGATTTATCGGCACTCATATACAGCTGTACATTATATCTACCCTTTGAAACGAAATGATAAGGGCGTTACGACAAACAACATCATTGAACGGCTGTCTGACGGCGGACCTCAACAGGTCCCCGTCTTTTCTCCGGACGGAACAATGATAGCTTTTGTCCGCGATAACAATATCTTTCTTGTGAAACTGCTTTATGGCAATAGTGAAAGCCAGGTTACCGAAGACGGTAAACAGAACTCTATTATCAACGGCATCCCGGACTGGGTGTATGAAGAAGAATTCAGTTTTAACCGTGCGTTGGAATTCAGTGCCGATAATACGCAAATCGCTTACATCCGTTTTGACGAATCAGCAGTACCGTCCTATTCTTTTCCGGTATTTGCCGGACAAGCACCCCACATTAATGCTTTGAAGGACTATCCGGGTGAATATACCTACAAGTATCCGAAAGCCGGATATCCGAATTCCAAAGTCGAGGTACGCACTTATGATATCAAATCGCACGTCACCCGCACAATGAAACTTCCGTTGGATCCGGATGGATACATTCCCCGCATCCGCTTTACCAAAGACGCCAACAAGCTGGCCATCATGACACTGAACCGTCATCAAGACCGCTTCGATCTTTATTTTGCCGACCCACGTTCAACACTTTGCAAACTGGTGCTACGTGATGAATCACCCTATTATATCAAGGAGAACATCTTCGATAATATCGAATTCTATCCTGAATATTTCAGTTTGCTCAGCGAGCGTGACGGATATAGCCACCTCTATTGGTACAGTATGGGAGGCAATCTGATCAAAAAGGTTACAAACGGCAAATACGAAGTAAAAGACTTCTTGGGATATGACGAAGAGGACGGATCTTTCTATTACACCAGCAATGAAGAAAGTCCTTTGCGTAAAGCAGTCTACAAGATAGATAAGAAAGGTAAAAAGACCAAGCTGTCTCAAAAAAGCGGAACCAATACCCCGCTCTTCAGCAAATCAATGAAGTACTACATGAATAAGTTCACGAGTCTTGATACCCCCATGTTGGTTACGTTGAACGACAATTCGGGTAAGACTCTAAAAACATTGGTTACGAATGACAAGTTGAAACAGACCCTGTCCGGATATGCTGTGCCGCAGAAAGAATTCTTTACTTTCCAGACTACGGATGGTGTAACCCTGAACGGATGGATGATGAAACCTGTTAATTTCTCCGCATCGAAGAAATATCCGGTGTTGATGTATCAATATAGCGGACCGGGCTCGCAACAAGTATTGGATACATGGGGAATCAGTTGGGAAACCTATATGGCGAGTCTCGGCTACATCGTAGTATGCGTGGATGGTCGGGGAACAGGAGGACGCGGAGAAGCCTTCGAGAAATGTACCTATCTGAAAATCGGAGTAAAAGAAGCCAGAGACCAAGTGGAGACCGCTCTCTATCTCGGTAAACAAGCATACGTGGATAAAGACCGGATCGGTATTTGGGGATGGAGCTACGGCGGATACATGACTCTAATGAGCATGAGCGAAGGTACTCCCGTTTTCAAGGCAGGCGTAGCCGTTGCCGCACCGACCGACTGGCGTTTTTATGACACTATTTATACCGAACGTTTCATGCGTACTCCCAAAGAGAATGCAGAAGGATACAAGGCCTCATCCGCTTTTACCCGTGCCGACAAACTGCATGGCAACTTGTTGCTCGTACACGGTATGGCAGATGACAACGTTCATTTCCAGAATTGTGCAGAGTATGCCGAGCAGCTGGTACAACTCGGAAAACAGTTTGATATGCAGATTTATACCAATCGCAATCACGGAATATACGGTGGAAATACCCGTCAGCACTTATACACCCGGTTGACTAACTTCTTCTTGAACAATTTGTAATGGCTGACAGAGTACGTAAGCCTGAATGGCTGAAAATTAATATCGGTGCCAACGAACGATACACCGAAACCAAACGAATAGTTGATTCCCACTGCCTGCACACAATCTGCAGCAGTGGGCGTTGCCCCAATATGGGAGAATGCTGGGGGAAAGGAACGGCTACTTTCATGATCGGCGGTGACATCTGCACCCGCAGTTGTAAATTCTGCAACACACAGACCGGTCGGCCACATCCGCTGGATAGTAACGAACCTACTCATGTGGCAGAGTCCATCGCACTAATGAAACTCGACCATGCTGTCATCACTTCCGTAGACCGTGACGACCTCCCGGACTTGGGGGCCGAACATTGGGCACATACCATCCGCGAGATAAAGCGCCTGAATCCTCAGACTACCATCGAAGTGCTGATACCCGATTTTCAAGGAAAAACGGAACTGGTAGATCTCGTGATAGAGGCCCATCCCGATATTATTTCACACAATATGGAAACCGTACGCCGCATTAGTCCGCTAGTGCGCAGTGCAGCCAACTACGACACAAGTCTGCAAGTAATCGGCCGCATCTCTTCCAAAGGAGTGAAATCAAAAAGCGGCATTATGGTCGGTTTAGGAGAAACTCCAGAAGAAGTGGAAACATTGATGGATGACTTATTGACTGTCGGTTGCCAGATTCTTACTATCGGACAATACCTGCAACCCAGCCACCGTCATTATCCCGTTGCAGAATACGTAACTCCCCCTCAATTTGCAAAATACAAAACAATCGGTTTAGAAAAAGGATTTAATATTGTAGAGAGCGCTCCCCTTGTCCGTTCATCCTACCATGCAGAGAAACACATCCGTTAGCAAACAAAACACAGGCACTATTTGTTTTATAAGCAGAACCGACAAATAAACATTAAGTAGAGATGGAGCATAAAGGAATACTTTCTTCTGCATTTAACATGTCACTGGGTTTTGTCCCCGTTATTATTTCCATTTTATTGTGTGAACTTATAACGCAAGACACGGCTATTTACATCGGTACAGGTATAGGTATCGTAGGTATATATCTTTCTCACCGACAAAAAGGGGTACTACTCCCTAACTTTATCCTATACATAGCAACCGGAGTATTGTCATTATTATCCTTAGCCGCACTCATTCCGGGAGATTATGTTCCGCCGGGTGCTCTACCGCTTACCCTGGAAGTGGGTATTCTCATTCCCATGTTAAGCCTTTATATGCATAAGAGAAGGTTTATCAACTATTTCTTAAGGCAGATAGGCGCTTGCAAAAAACGTTTATATGCCCAAGGAGCCGAAGCCGCCGTCGTATCGGCACGTATTGTCTTAATCTTCGGTATACTTCATTTTATCATTATCAGTATTACCGTTATTCTCCAGTCTCCGTTGAGCAAGACCAGCTTGTTTGTACTTTATAAGATACTGCCTCCTACAGTCTTTATAATGAGTATCTTGTTCAACCAGATCGCCATCCGTTTCTTTAATCACCTGATAGCTCACACAGAGTACGTGCCTATTGTCAATACCAAAGGAGACGTGATTGGAAAGACTCCCGCGATAGAAGCCATCAATTATAAGAACACCTATATCAACCCGGTGATACGCATAGCTGTCTCCACACACGGAATGCTCTTTCTTTGTGACAGACCGTCCACTGCCATTCTGGATAAAAACAAAGTGGATGTTCCAATGGAATGTTATCTTCGCTATGGAGAATCCTTGGCAGAAGGTGCCAACCGTCTGATCAGCAATGCAATTCCCCAAGCAAAAGACATCAAGCCGGAATTCAATATCGTCTATCACTTTGAAAATGAAGTGACAAACCGCCTCATTTATCTATTCATCATCGATTTGGAGGACGATTCCGTTCTGTGTACTCCCCGCTTCAAGAACAGCAAGTTATGGAATTTCAAACAGATCGAAGAGAATCTGGGTAAAGGCTTCTTCAGTTGTTGTTTCGAAGATGAATACGAACACCTGAAAAACGTTATTTATATAAGAGAAAAATACAAGGAATCTTAGACAGATCGGGCACATGCCCCTTCCAGTCTTTCACCGTACGTGTTTGGATATACTCACCTTCGCAAGTAATATTGGCGGCAATGCACAACTTTGTTTGCGGACGGCAGTTTTGTAGAATGTCTTCCACCATTTTGTGATTCCGATAAGGCGTCTCGATAAACAGTTGTGTCTGATTCTCAGCATACACGCGCTGCTCCAATACCTTCAGTTTCTTGCCACGTTCTCCCGGCTCAATCGGCAGATAACCATGAAACGCGAAACTCTGACCGTTAAAGCCCGAACCCATCACCGAAAGAATAATGGAAGAAGGTCCGACCAGAGGCACCACCTTCAACTTTTTACGCTGTGCAATAGCCACCACATCCGCTCCCGGATCAGCAACAGCCGGACACCCCGCCTCTGAGATAACTCCCATAGAAGCACCACCTATCAGAGGTTTCAAGTAACCGGAAATATCTTCGGGCGAAGTATGTTTATTCAACGGATAAAACGTCAACGCATCAATATCAATCTCCTTATCTACCTTTTTCAGAAAACGACGGGCCGAACGGATATCTTCGACTATAAAATACCGGATACCGGAAATGATTTCCTTATTATAAGAAGGCAATACTTTCTCAATAGGCGTATCACCTAAAGTCACGGGCAGCAAATAAAGGGCAGTTTCCACTTTTAAATGAAGAATTAAGAATTAATCTATCTCAAGAAGCCAGATAGTCGGATTCACTCAGCATTGTATGATAATCGGTAAACTCTAAAAGATCTTTCAGCTTCATATCTTTATGCTTTTTCATATACGAAGCAACAATCCTCGCACCGACCCATATTCCTATCAATGCCGGAGCCTGGCAACCCAACATCTCAACAGCCGGAGCCGGTTTCATATAATAACGGAATACCATCGGATCACGGGCATGAAGATGATCGTTGGAACAGATATAATCCCAGATAGCCTTTTCATTCTCCCTGCACCAGTCGTTTTCCTCTTTCGAATACCCCATCGCCTCGCCTATATTATCATAATCCAGCAAGTTCTGCACAACGTAATTAATCTTTCCGGAGTGTATCATCAAGTCAATAAGGCACGTTCCCTCATGATAATCCATATCATAACGGCTCAGAAGATAAAATGAAAAACAATCCGGCACAATACGTTCCGGGCGCATGGAGCGGCACTGGTAATCGTAATAGAAACGCTTATAAAGAGGATAATCTTCCCCCATATATTTATCAAGACTGATCCCTAATAAAGAATCCACCAAAATAATAGATTCGTTGAAGGCAGACACTTGCGAATAGATAAACGGCACTTTTGTATCAGGCACTTCCTTCTTCAGTTTCCAGAATCCTTTGTTAAGTCCTTTTTCCACCTCATCCAGATTAGGGTACTTTGCTTCTACGTCGCTAAGCAAACGGACTAAAGTCGTATCCGAATAGAATTTCTGCAGACGTTGCGAAATGGTATCATCTTTCACCGTACCGATAGACAATACATCCTCAATCAGGATTTTCGTCGGCATACGGTAGTCCATCGTCAACTTCTGCATAGCAGAAAAGCTGTTGGAGCGAACGTATTCGCTCAACAGCTTATCATATCTTAGAACAGAAATCTCCTCTTCCTTCTGCTCCGTACCCTTTCCCGTGCTTATCCCGCAGGAGGCGAAAAGCATACTAATTAAAATAATAAGAAGAGAGATCCGTAGTTTCATAATCTTTTATCCGTAAATGATGTTACCATTTTCGTCCATATACTCATCGAGTCCTTTCTCGTAAGTAGCCATGGCACGAAGACTCATACCTACACTGGAGAATCCACCGTCATGGAATAAGTTCTGCATAGTTACCTTACGGGTAAGATCGGAGAACATCACGATACAATAATCGGCACATTCGTCAGCCGTAGCATTTCCGAGAGGAGACATACGGTTGGAGAAATCAAACAGTTTATCCATACCCTTCACGCCCGAACCGGCAGTAGTAAATGTAGGAGACTGCGAGATAGTATTCACACGTACGCTATGTTCGCGTCCGTAGATGTAACCAAAGCTACGTGCAATAGATTCCAGCAATGCCTTTGCATCTGCCATATCATTGTAGCCGTAGAAAGTACGCTGCGCGGCCACATAGCTCAAAGCAACGATAGAACCGTAATCTGCAATAGCGTTCAATTTCTTGGCCGACTGAATCATTTTATGGAATGAAACAGCTGAAATATCCAATGTCTTATCCAACATTCCATAGTCAAGGTCATCGTAAGTACGTTTTTTGCGCACGTTGGGAGACATACCGATAGAGTGGAGTACAAAATCAATTTGTCCACCCAGTATATCCATGGAGGTCTTGAATACATTTTGCAAATCTTCTACGCTGGTGGCATCTGCCGGAATAACCTGGCAATTTAATTTCTGGGCCAAAGCGTCGACTTCTCCCATACGGATAGCCATCGGAGTATTTGATAATGTAATAGTTGCACCTTCTTCTACGGCACGCTCTGCTACTTTCCAGGCAATAGACTGATCGTTCAAAGCACCGAAGATAATACCTCTTTTTCCTTTCAACAAGTTATAACTCATATCTTTTAATAGTTAAATTTTGTGCAAAGATAGGATATTTCTGCATAAAAACACGAGAAGTGTGCAAATAATAGACACAAATGACAAAAAATACACGTATTCTATCAATTAGTCCACATTCCCTTGAACTTTCACTCCTATCTTTGCGATCGTTAATTACGAGTTCTTACAATGCTCGACAGAATGCCAAGAAAAACAATAAAATGTATAACCCTATAGAAAATTAGATTACTAAATGAACACATTGACAAAAAGATTCCTCTGGATGGCTATATGTTGTTTGCCGTTTATTTCAGGATGCAAACAAAGTGAGTGTGCCGTAGAAGAGAACTTGATAAGTGATGCTCTTTACCGGAATTTACCTTTCGAAATGCCTAAAGTACAACAACCGGCTTTTCCTGCTTATGAAGTGAACATTGAAAAATTCGGAGCCAAAGGAGACGGTTTGTTCCTAAACACGAAAGCAATCAACGATGCTATCAAAGACGTAAACCAACATGGAGGGGGAAAAGTGATTATCCCGGAAGGTATCTGGCTGACAGGACCTATCGAACTGCTAAGTAACGTCAATCTTTATACGGAAAGAAACGCGCTGGTACTCTTCACCGGTGACTTTGAAGCATACCCCATTATCGCCACTTCTTTTGAAGGGTTGGA
>ENA-ORUL01002544-ORUL01002544.1-human-gut-metagenome-genome-assembly--contig:-NODE-2544-length-10140-cov-3.034507_pt1 | contig 10140 bp, 10 predicted proteins | sample MGYA00242084_ERZ509219 | MGnify/ENA primary metagenome ERZ509219 (study PRJEB26280, sample SAMEA2338792) | human gut metagenome | biome: human gut; feature: human-associated habitat; material: faeces...
GTAACAATATTACGCCGACACTGAAAGATGCAGTGCCGGGAGACCTGTCACTGGTATTTCCACACAGAATCATGGTTGCGATTGACGAGATGATCCAGGCACTTGATAAAGTAACACCGGGTATTGCGTCGGATGAGACATTGCTGTATGGCGTGGAAGTGAAGTTCTATTCCAATAAAGTTGTAGTTGGACAGGATTTTGAGACCAGCATCAAAGGATTACGTGCGATGGGAGACGGTGCTTCCATTACAAGAGGACTGCAGCAGGCATCTGCGAATGGTCTGTGGGTAGCGCGCTGTATCCTTAATCAGTAGTCAGAGAAAGAAGAATCTGTACGATTTCATCGACAGGTTCTTTCTTTTTTCCTTTTTCCCATTCGATGAATGTATTTAAAAGTGCACCTGCGTAAAAATACAGTTCATAGATAGAACCGGAGTAATAAGGAGCGACATAAATACGCATATAGTCATTGATGGCATTAATCATAAGGGAGTACAAACCGGCTTTTTCCAATGTCAGAAACAGAGAAGTGTACTGATCAAAATAATGCAGTGCCTGACGGATCGATGTCTCACGGCGAAGCATGACAAGGGTAATGTCTTTCGGGCAGACTTCCTGATAACCGTCAATGACTTCCTGCAGATAGTTGCCGAGAGCTTCGGTTTTATCTTTGAAATAGTGGTAAAAAGTCATGCGGGATACGCCGGCAGTTTTTACAATGTCGGAGATGGTAATGGAATCAAAGTCTTTTTTGTAAACAAGAGCAATGATCGCTTCTCCGATACACTGTCGGGTAAAACGTGTCCGCTTTGTATATTTTCTGGAAAATAATTTTCGTGTCATGAGAAGGCTCCTTTCTTACACTTTCACGTCTTTTGTAAATTGTATCACAGATATGTATGAGATACAATTAAATGTAGTAATAAAAACTACGTGATAAAGATGAAGGGAAATTATTTAGAATGAGCAAGATTGTGATTTTAGCCGAGACGGGTTCGGATATAACAGAAGAAGTGGCGAAAGAATATGGGATAAAATTAGTGCCGATGCACGTCTCCTTTGGAAAAGATACGAAGGATGACGGAACATTTCCGGCAGAAGAAATCTATGCGTATTATGAGAAGACCGGTGAGTTGCCACGGACAAGTGGAAGCGTACCGGAAGATTTCCGGCGTGTAATCGCAGAAATCAGAGAGGAAGATCCGGAGTGTGAGCTTTTATATCTGGCATATTCAGCAGTGACAACCTGTTCTTACCAGAGCGCCCAGATTGCAATTGATACAGATGATATTGAAAGAATTGCCTGTGTGGATACAAAACATGTGGCAGCAGGTCAGTATATGGTGGTGGTTGAAACCGCAAAAGCAATTAAGGCGCATCCGGAGTGGACACTTTCTGAGGCGAAAGAAGCGGCGGAGAAGATTTCAGCAAGTGTACATATGTGTTTTATACCTGATACATTGAAATTCTTAAGAGCAGGCGGAAGAGTCAGCAATGGTGCGGCAATTGCAGGAGAGTTGTTAAAACTGCATCCACAGATTGAGATCCTGGATGGATATTTGCAGGCAACGAAGAAGCATCGTGGCAAAATGAAGAAGATTGCAGTAAAAGTAATCCCGGAATATATCAAAGAACAGAAACTGGATCTTAGTGAATTGTATCTGATCTGGTCTCCGGGAATGGATGAACATACAAAAGAAATTGCAGAAAATGCCGCAAAAGAGTGTGGTGTGAAGAAAATCACATGGGTGCGTACCGGGGGTGTGATCACCTGTCACGGAGGTCCGGGAGCATTTGGCGTGGTAGGAATCTGCAGGGAAGGATAATATGACATTACAACATTTAAAATATATTCTTACAGTGGCAGAGAAAGGCTCGATCAGTGAAGCCGCGCGGGAATTGCATATTTCACAACCCAGCCTTTCCAGTGCGATCAAAGAAGTGGAGAAGGAACTCTGCTTTCCGGTAATTTCCGTATCATCAATGTTATGCTGTCTCTGACTCTGCTGGAATGTGTTGCCGGAATGTTACGTGTTTAAAAAAAGATGATTTTCACCTCGGGAAGATACACCGCTGGATCATGTGCTGGCCGGTTAAAGTGTGAACAAGTGATGCTGGTTTACAGAAGTAAAACAGAAGTGTTATACTTATTGCGGTATGAGTAATTGAAAATCTAAAGGAGAGGTGAATCAATTGAAAAAGAATAAATATGAAATTGATATGTGCAATGGAACCATTATGGACAAATTGATTTCTTTTTCTGTGCCGTTAATTTTGTCCGGAATCTTACAGCTTTTGTTTAATGCGGTAGATATTATTGTGGTTGGAAGATTCAGCGGAAGTCAGGCACTGGCAGCTGTCGGTTCAACAACAGCACTTATTAATATTTTTACGAATTTATTTATCGGAATATCACTTGGGGCAAATGTGCTCGCAGCAAGATTCTATGCAGCACAAAAAGATAAAGAAATGTCGGAAACGGTACATACAGCGATTATGCTGGCGCTTATAAGCGGTGTAGTAATGTTGTTTGTCGGTATCTTTTTTGCCAGAGGTGCGTTGGAACTTATGGGAACACCGGATGATGTTATCGGTCAGTCCACTTTATATATGCGGATTTATTTTGCCGGGATGCCATTTTTTATGCTGTATAACTATGGTGCGGCGATCCTTCGTGCAGTCGGAGATACAAAGCGGCCATTGTTGTTCCTGATCGTATCAGGTGTTGTCAATGCGTGTCTGAATCTTTTTCTCGTTATTGCTTTTCATCTGGGCGTTGCCGGAGTGGCAATCGCAACTGTTACTGCGCAGGGAATTTCCTGTGCGCTTGTGCTTCGCTGTCTGCAACGGTCACAGGCAAGTTATCAGTTACGTTTCAGAGATCTTAAGATTCGTGGCTGCTATGTGCAGCAGATTTTCCAGGTAGGACTGCCGGCGGGAATCCAGAGCACAGTTATTAATTTTTCCAACGCATTATTACAATCTTCGGTAAACTCTTTTGGTTCAATTGCAATGGCAGGGTATACAGCAGCCAACAATTTGTTTGGATTCCTGTATGTGTCAACGAACTCGATCACACAGGCATGTATGAGTTTTACAAGCCAGAATTATGGAGTCGGTAAATGGAAGAGAATGGATCGGGTACTGTTTGACTGTATAATCTTATCGGTTGTAGTTATGCTGACTCTTGGCGGTGGAATGTATTTCTTCGGACCGGAGGTACTGAAAATATATACAACGAATCCGCGGGTTATCAGTTGTGGAATGGAAGTTCTGACTTATACGACACTTACTTATTTTCTGTGTGGTATCATGGATCTCCTTCCGGGAGCTCTTCGTGGTATGGGATATTCATCTGTGCCGATGATCCTGTCAATCATAGGAACAGTAGGTACGAGAATTGTATGGATCTTTGGAATCTTCCCGAACCATCGTTCACTGGATATTTTATTTATTTCTTATCCGGTATCATGGATGATAACGATTGTGCTTCAGGTCATCTGTTTTTATTTTGTGCGACGGAAAGTTCATGCACGTCCGGGTGTATCAGAAACGTAAAACCGGTGCATAATATCCTCTGTAAGGAGGGAAAAACATGTACAAATATTTACCGATCACGGATTTGTACGCAAGAGAAATCCTGGACTCCAGAGGTAATCCGACTGTAGAAGTAGAAGTGCTTGCGGCGGATGAATTTTGTGGCAGGGCGTCTGTGCCGTCTGGTGCATCGACCGGGCGTTATGAGGTCGTGGAACTAAGGGATGGCAGGCAAAGGGAGAAGAACCTGGAAAAGAAACCGGGAATAAAACATACAAAAGAACGATACGGCGGTATGGGAGTGGAGCTGGCAGTAGACCATGTAAATTCCAGAATTGCACCGGCGGTGATTGGGATGAATGTTTTTGATCAGGCAGCAGTCGATGAGATGCTGAAAAAACTGGACGGAACGAAAGATAAATCCAATCTGGGAGCCAATGCAATGCTTGGAGTATCCATGGCAGTTGCAAGAGCGGCTGCAAATTCACTTGGCATACCGCTGTATTCATATCTGGGCGGTGTAAATGTGAAGATGCTTCCGGTTCCGATGATGAATATTATGAATGGGGGAAAACATGCCGACAATACGATCGATATCCAGGAATTTATGATCGTACCATCTGGAGCAGAGACATATAAGGAAGGACTAAGGATGTGTGCGGAAGTGTATCAGATGCTGAAAAAGATCCTGAAAGAAGAAGGATTAAGCACTGCGGTCGGTGACGAAGGCGGGTTTGCACCGGATCTTCCGGATGCCGGGACCGTGTTGGAATGGATGGAAAAAGCAGTGCGGCGTGCCGGATATGAACCGGGACAGCATATTACGTTTGCACTGGATGTGGCAGCGAGCGAACTGTATGATTCTACTTTTCAGAAGTATGTATTCGAAGGAGAAGGAAAGATGCAGGGGAAACCTTGCGTCCGGTCATCTGAGGAACTCATTGATTATTACGAAGAGCTTCTGGAACGTTTTCCGATTGTATCACTGGAAGATCCACTGGACGAAGAAGATTGGGATGGCTGGGAACTGATTACGACAAGGCTTGGGCTTCATACACAGCTTGTGGGGGACGACTTGTTTGTGACAAATACGAAGAGGCTGAAAAAAGGAATCAGGAAAAAAGTTGCAAATGCGATTCTGATCAAAGTAAATCAGATCGGGACGCTAACAGAAGCGTTTGATGCGATTGAACTGGCAAAGCGCGCCGGATATCAGACAATCATATCACACCGGTCAGGAGAAACTGCGGACACGATGATCGCAGATATTGCGGTTGCATTTCAGGCAGGACAGATTAAAACCGGAGCACCGTGCAGAATGGAGCGGGTAGAAAAATATAATCAGTTACTGCGGATTGAGGAACGGCTGGGAGAGATTGCACAGTATCCTACAAAAACGCGGAATTAATCACAGGAAAACCGGAAAATAAAGCTTGCGAATCTACCGCCTCTATGATAAAATATACATGGTTTATCCGCAGGAGGTGTAAAGGGATGGATATTTTAAAAACGATTTTAATGATTATATTTGCAATAGATTGTATCGCGTTATCTGCGATCGTATTATTACAGGAAGGTAAATCAGCAGGGCTTGGAACGATCAGTGGTATGGCAGATTCTTACTGGGGACAGAACAAGGGACGTTCTATGGAAGGTGCGCTTGTAAAGTCTACAAAGTTTCTGGCGGTTCTGTTTATTGTACTGGCAGCAGTGTTGAATTTAAAAGTATTTGCGTAAGCAGAAGGATTTTAGAGAGCAGTTGGGCACTCCTGTAAAAAGGGGTGTCTTTTCTTTATCAAAATTTGAGCTTCGATGAAGGATATAGATAATGTGGAAAATGGAGGACTTGTAAGCAGTGGACAAGGCATTTGAGAAAAGAAAAAAAGTAGTATATGACCTAATGTGTGACAGCCTGTACACACCAATGAAATTCAAAGAACTTGCAATGCTTTTGCAGGTTCCAAAGGAAAAGAGAGATGAGCTTCGGCAGATTTTAGAAGCGTTGGAGGCGGAAGGCAAGATCTATCTGTCTAAGCGTGGAAAATACTGTAAGGGTGAGGCGAAGAAGCTGACCGGTGTTTACCGCGGGAATTTAAAAGGCTTCGGTTTTATTCTTATGGAGGATGAAAGCCCGGATGTCTTTGTGGCTGAAGAAAATATAAATGGCGCATTTGACGGAGATACCGTGGAATTTACGATTGTCCGGGAACCGGAAGGGAAAAGCCGGGAAGGAAAAATTACTCGGATTGTAGAAAGAGGCTTACAAAAAGTAGTTGGTCTTTATCAGATGAAACCGGGGAAAAGCTATGGGTTTGTCATCCCGGATGATCAGAAAATATTAAAAGACATCTTTATTCCGATTGAAAAATCAAAGGGTGCAGTCAATGGGCATAAAGTTCTGGTGGAGCTTACAAGCTACGGTGATGACCGTCACAAGCCGGAAGGAGTTGTGGAGGAAATCATCGGGCATGTGAATGACCCGGGGGTTGATATCATGTCCATTGTGAAAGGCTATGATATGCCAGTGGAATTTCCAGAGAAAGTGCTAAATCAGGCGGAACGTGTCGGAAAAGATGTCAGTGAAGCGGATATGGCAGGGCGCATGGATTTAAGAGACTGGCAGATGGTGACCATTGACGGGGAAGATGCCAAGGATCTGGATGATGCAGTATCAGTGGTAAAAGAAGGAGAGCATTACGTTCTTGGAGTTCATATCGCAGATGTTACTAATTATGTGCAGGAAAACAGCGCCCTTGACCGTGAGGCTTATGAGCGGGGAACGAGTGTATATCTGGTGGATCGCGTGATTCCTATGCTTCCCCATACACTGTCGAATGGGATGTGTTCCTTAAATGCAGGAGAAGACAGACTGGCGCTTAGCTGCATTATGACGGTGGATGAAGAAGGCGTTGTGGTTGACCATGAGATTGCGGAAACCGTGATTCACGTCAATGAGAGAATGACGTATACAAGTGTCAGAAAAATTTTAGCGGATCATGACGAAGAAGAGTGCAAGAAATATAAAGATTTTGTGCCGATGTTCGAGCAAATGGCAGAATTGTCTGCTATACTAAGGAAGCGGCGAAAGAAAAGAGGTTCCATTGACTTTGATTTCCCGGAAGCTAAGATTATCTTAGATGAACAGGGACGACCGACAGAGATTCGTCCGTATGAGCGAAATGTGGCAACCAAGCTTATCGAAGATTTTATGCTCCTTGCAAATGAGACGGTTGCAGAGGATTATTTCTGGCAGGAGATCCCGTTTGTCTACCGGACACATGATGTGCCAGATGAGGAAAAAATTCAAAAATTATGCACATTTATCAATAATTTTGGACATTCCATGCATGTGGCAAACAAAGAAGTAAGACCGAAGGAAATTCAAAAGCTGCTCGCCAAAGTAGATGGTACGCCGGAAGGGGATTTTATCAGCAGACTGGCATTGCGTTCGATGAAACAGGCAAAATACACACCGGAAAATACAGGGCATTTTGGACTTGCAGCGCAGTATTACTGCCATTTCACATCACCGATCCGAAGATACCCGGATCTTCAGATCCATCGGATCATCAAAGAGACACTGCGTGGAAGGATGAATGAAAACCGTATGGAACATTATGAATCCATTTTACCGGAAGTAACAAAGCATGCAAGCCAGATGGAGCGCAGGGCAGAAGAGGCAGAGCGTGAGACAATCCGCTTAAAGAAGGCAGAATATATGGAGCAACACATTGGTGAAGTGTTTGCAGGAGTCATTTCAAGTATTACAAAATGGGGCATGTATGTAGAACTGGAAAATACAGTGGAAGGATTGATCCATGTTACCAATATGCATGACGACCACTACGATTACTATGAAGACCGCTTTGAGATGATTGGGGAGCATACACGAAGATCATATAAACTCGGACAGAAAGTCTATGTCAGGGTACTTGACACAGACCGTCTGCAGCGTACAATAGATTTTGAACTGGTAAATAAGGGGGATGAGGAAGATGGCGAAAACATCGACGAAACTGATTGCCAACAATAAAAAGGCATACCACGATTATTTTATCTTAGACACTTACGAGGCAGGAATTGCGCTGCATGGTACGGAGGTGAAATCCCTCCGTATGGGAAAATGCAGCGTCAAAGAATCGTTTATCCGGGTGGAAAATGGAGAAGTTTTTATCTATGGAATGCATATCAGTCCATATGAGAAAGGAAATATTTTCAACAAAGACCCGCTTCGCCCGAGAAAGCTGCTGTTACATAAGGCAGAGATCAATAAAATGATCGGAAAGACAAAGGAAAAAGGAATGGCGATCGTGCCACTTAAAGTATATTTCAAAGGAAGTTTAGTGAAAGTAGAGATTGGTCTTGCGCGAGGAAAGAAACTCTATGACAAGCGAAATGACATCGCAAAGAAAGATCAGCAAAGAGAGGCACAGAGAGATTTCAAGATTAGAAATCTTGGGTAGACAGCTACGGTTACAAGACTGCGGCTGCAAAGTGAAGAAAGTCGGTTTGTAAAGCAGCAGTAAAAAGGCAGTATGACAATAGAAAATCTGAAAAAGAACAGGAGAAAAACATGGTACCTACAACAAAAGAGGCATTGAGAAAACTGGTGACAGATACGACGATAGAGATTTATGAAGATCTGACACCGCAGCTGATCCAGATGATCGATCAGACAAAGCACGATGAAAAACTGACTGAGGCGCAGAAGCAGGATGAAATTTCCCTGCATTTACTCGGGTATGTAAAATCTTGTACAAATGAGATCATCGTCGATGTTCTTGCCGAGATTCTGGGACTGGAATAAGAAATGAGATAGAATTCCTCTGTAATAAAATTGTAAAATCGTTATGAAATCAGATGAAATAATAGAATAAATTTTATTTGAAAATAAGAAGTGAAATTTAGATAGGCATATCGGGATCACGCTGCAAATTCTGAGCTGTTTTTGAAACAACCAGAATGTAACAGTGGTACTGATATGCCTTTTTCTTTAGTTTTGTTCTTTTGATATAAATGAAAAAGATTATTCAATCTTTGATAAAAAATCCGGAAGGGATGCAGACTCAGCTGCGAACTGGATCCATTGCATGAAACGATCAGGATCTTTTTCTGCTTCAATTTTCTCAAAAAGACTGTCAGGAAGTTTGTCAAATTTTTTTAAAAGAGAGAAGAGAAGATCTGTGAGACGTTGGATGTTTTCAGTGCGTTCCGCTATACGACCTTGGCGAAGTCCTTCTTCATGCTCTTCCTGCAGTAATTCTTCCAGTAACATAAATCGTTCCTCCATTTCTCTGTTTTCTTTAATTTGGCTGATGGATCGTTGGAGCTTCCTGACATATTCGTTATGGAAATCCTTGCTGCTTTCTGATAAATCGGCTTTGACAAATTTGAGAAAAGAAACGAGTGCTTCCGGAACTTCCGATTCATTTTTGCCTGCTGTGCTTAAAAAGATAGTGTAAAGACCGTCGTTGAATGCGAGAGAACCTTCTTCTCTGCAGGCAGTGTAAAAGGAATATGAGTATTTTCCGAAGCCGAATGGGTCAAAATCACAGATAAAGATTACATAAGTATCAGGAAGTTCACGGTAATCGGAACCGCTCAGCAGCAGATCCATATCAATCTGGCTGTGATAATAACGGCTGCGCTTGCCGAGAGTGGATTTTCGAAGTACCTGCATTTCAATATTGTACCGGGTATTTGTATCATCCTTTGCATAGACATCAAGACGGACGCCTTTGTACTCTGGATGATAGATCATACTTTTTTCGGTACTTACGATGATTCTGTCCAGTTTTTTGTGAAGAAGTAATTCCAGTAAGCCTTTGCAGTTTTCTGGATCAGTCATTACAGCGCCAAACATAAAATTGTCTTTGATTGTAAGATCTTGTAAAGTTTTTTTCATGGTAAGTTCCTCCTTGAAACAGAGGAATTCTATGAAAAAATTATAGCATGATAGAGTGGAGTGAGCAAGAAGAAGTTCGATTTAGAATGATAAGAAAAACGTTTTAATAATATCGGATATACTGTAAATATATCTAAAAACAGAAGCAAGAAAAGTATCACACTGCTAAAAGAGATTCTCGCAATTCCGAGTGTGAATGGAGTGGACAAAATATTAGAGGAAATAGATTTGTCGTCAGGCTCTCTTTTGCTGATTGGGGAACCTACCGGATGCAAACTGGGAGTGGCGCAGAAAGGGTGCATATGGGGTATATAATTGTCTGAAAAAGCATAAAATAGCTGTGCCGGAAGAAATTTCGCTAGTTGGCTATGACGATATTTTCTTTTCGGAGATTTTGGACGTTCCGCTGACAACGGTCAGTCAGCCGGTCTATGACATGGGAGTGGAGGCAGTACAGCAGCTGATCAGTGAGATAGGCAGTGGAGTGAATTCTCAGAAGTGTATTACATTTCAGCCAAGACTTGTCGTAAGGGAGAGCACAGTAGAGCACTCAGAATAAAATATCCTTGACATTTGTGTTATATATGGAATATAATAATGACACGAATCGTTTGCAGTCATACCAGACAGAGAAGTCATGATTAGGGCTTGTACTGGTTTCGACGGGGGTTCGGAAGTTGGAGAAGCCATCCGTAGCG
>ENA-ORUL01002545-ORUL01002545.1-human-gut-metagenome-genome-assembly--contig:-NODE-2545-length-10136-cov-2.779784_pt1 | contig 10136 bp, 8 predicted proteins | sample MGYA00242084_ERZ509219 | MGnify/ENA primary metagenome ERZ509219 (study PRJEB26280, sample SAMEA2338792) | human gut metagenome | biome: human gut; feature: human-associated habitat; material: faeces...
TGGCTGTTTGAACTGGCTTCCCTTAACAGTGTTCTCTTTGAACTTAGCAACAACTTCTGGTTTTACTTCGATCTCACCGATTCGAAGCAATTCTGGCTTCATATCAATTGCTGCGATCATCGCATTATAATCTCCAGTTGCGCCTGCAATGACTGTTCCGTATATCGTCCCGGTCACTGTAACGCTGCCCTTACATATGACAGTTGCGCCTGTCTCAATATCTCCAACAATTACAATGCTTTTATCCGCTTCAAGGATGGCACGTCCTCTCAGATTGCCTCTGTAGAACAGTCCATACTCTGTGTGTATTGTCTCTGCGGAGTCATAAGCTTCACCTGCTGTATCATTAGAAGTATTGTCTCTTGTCTTACGGCACAGATGTCTGCCAGACACCGGAGTATCTGTTATAGTATGTGTTTCCTGTGTATTATCTTCCGTGTCTGTCAGGCACAGAATCTGAATCCCGGCAGATTCTTCAATTGTCTCTGCCATTGCCTGTTCTTCCTCTTTCGTAAACGTACGCCCTTCAAAAGTTACTACCATACATGCATGATTAAAAAAATGAGTAAATGCATGCAGTTTTTCGTGAACCCGTTCTCTTAACAGATCAAACGGAAGTTCCGGATCAAAACGAAGAGTCATACCATATCTGTTACTTTTGATCAGAACAGGATCTTTCACATAGAACCACCTCTTTCTTTTAGTCGCCTCCGGAACCGCTTCCAATCGTTGCAGCTTCTCCGGTGATGATCTTCTTCTTGTCGCCTTTGTTGTAATAGTATTTCATAACATCTCTTCCGACTTCGGCCGCACGGGAAGAGCTGTATCCGTTTGCAATACGGATTGCCCATGCGACTTCCGGAGAATTGCTTGGCGCAAATCCGACAAACAATCCATGATCCGGATGTGTCTTTCCCTGCTGTGCAGTACCGGTTTTACCGGAAATTGCGAGATTTGTATGATTCAGGCTCGAGAAAATATCATTATGTTCCAGAAGTACCACATTACGCATACCTGTGTGTACTGCACTCCAAGTGGAATCCGGAACATCTGTGATCTTATTCTTTACTTTGGCTTTGTAAGATTTGATCCTCTTTCCTTTAACATTGGTTACTTTATCAAGAACTGTCAAATTGTATACAGTTCCTTTATTTGCAACAGTTGTAATATATCTTGCAAGCTGGCTGGTCGTGTAGTTATTTGTACCTTGTCCAATTGCTGACGGAACAGAAGAATCATCAGAAATCTGTGGCTGCGCCTCCGGAATCTCAATACCGGAAGTACTTCCAAGTCCGAATTTTTTCGCATATTTCTTCAGTACATTAAGTCCACGGTCGCTGGAATAATAAGAAGAAGTTGCTTTTCCTTCTGCATTGTCTGACTGTATCTGATTCAGTCCATTCGGTTTCAGACTCAGACGGTATCCGACTTCATAGAAGAAGCTGTTGCAGGAATGCTGGATTGCCTGTGAGACGTTCAGACTTCCATGCGCACTCGGATAAGCCCAGCATTTTGGATTCGGTGTTACTTTCTTATAAATACCGGAACAATTAATAATAGATGATGTTGTAATAACACCTTCCGATAATCCGGCAATTGCAGACAGTGGCTTGTATGTGGAACCGGGCGCTGTCTTTTCCTGCGTTGCACTGTTATATAACGGTCTGGAACTGTCATTTAACAGCTTGCTGTAATAATTGGAATCCATTGTATTTGCCAGCTTGTTATTGTCATATCCCGGATAAGATACACATGCCAGCACATCTCCATTATTTGGATCCGTCATGACAAGTGAGCCTGTAGATGGTTCCAGTCCCAGCTCGCCCGGCGTGATTTCCAGTTTCTTGATCTTTGCACGGATAAAATCATAAGAGCCAAGACTACCGGCTTTTAACTGTGCATACTGTGCATCACTCTTCTTCAGCACATTCTGCTCATATAACATCAGACAAATCTGGCGTCCGGTGATTGTACCGGCTTTGATCATGTACTTGTATATCATCTTATCAAAACTGCTGTTTGATTTCAGTCCGTCCATGATATACGAAACAAGTGCTTTGTATAGCTCTGTAGAATCCGAATATTTTCCGCTCTTCGGCATATAATTTGTTAATTTTGAAGTATCAATCCAGTTCTTGGAAATCGCATAGTTCAGATACTTTTTAATGTTGATTGTCTCAGAATCATGCCATGCTTTGTAAGTTTTGTCACTGGAATCGATTTTTCCTGAAAGCAGTACTTTATTATTGCTTGTCAGCATATCATTAACAAGGTAACTCAAGTATGCCTGATATTCCTTTGACTGATCTTTATATGCGGCAGCACCTGAACTGTTTAACATTTTTTTGAGCTTTTTAAGCACGGCTTTTTTATTGGATGAAAATGTTTTGTGAACTGCCTTTTCTGTAGACTTGGCATCATCATCCGAAAAATGTGTCATATCCAGAATATCATTGGAAATGAAGGAATTATATACATCACCAACCGGAATGATCACATCACTTCCGTCGGATACCTTCGTACGGTCATAATTCAAAGTATTCTGCAATTTACTTAATATAATTCCGGCAAGTTCCTGTTCCAGAATATTATAAGCTGCAACCTGCAGATCCGCATCAATTGTAAGATAAAGGTCGTTTCCTGCTTTTGCCTTCTTGCCCTGAACAGTATCCAGAACTTTACCTACGTTATTAACATACAGCTTGACTGTTCCTTTTTTACCTTTTAAGGTTGTATCCATTGTTTTTTCAATACCGGCTTTACCAACGGTATCGGTCTTATCGTATTCTTTCTGTTTTTTTTGGCTCAACGCATCGTATTCTTCCGTAGAAATCTGTCCGGTATAACCGATCAGATTGGCGAAACATTTGCTGTTCGTATATTTACGGAGTGATTTCTCATCGATATTGACTCCCTGTAAATGATCCATATTTTCCATTACATCTGCAACGGTATCATCGCTGACATCTTCTGCAATCGTTGTTGCAATGTATTTCTGATAACTGTTCAAAGCGATCGCATAGCGAATATTGATCAGCTTAAGAACACTCTGCTTATCCAGCTTCTTCTCATTGATTCCGTAACCACTCCGCTTGTCTGTGCAGAGGTAATGGATAATATCTGCAGCAGATTCATTTTTCTGCTCTTTGCTGAGCTCATCGATCGTCCTCTTGCCGTAAACATCGGCAACAAAACGAAGTCTCTGTGTATCTGATTCTGCGGCAAATACATATTCTTTATCCTTGTCAAGAATAATACCAAAATTATTGATCACCTTATCACCATTTGATTCAACCATCTTGATTACCGTTGTGATGATCTTGTTCAGAGCTTTGTTCTTTTCTTTTAAAGTATCATACTCTCCGTTATCTTCAATCGTAACAGAATATGCCAGTTCATTATAAGCAAGCAGCTTTCCGTTACGGTCATAAATATTCCCGCGGGTACCTTCAACATCTTTTGTTTTCTGGATTTGCAGTTTATAGTTATCCAGATATTCCTGCCCTTTTACAATCTGCAAATAAAAGACACGCTGTACCAAAACCGCAGACATAATACAGAATACAACAACGGCAACAAATATTCTGGATTTAAATATTTCTGCAATACGATCTCTCAATCGTTCGAATAAATTAGACAAATTTACTAGCACTCCTTTGTTCTTCTGATTCAAGTTTTCGGTTAATATGAAGGATCACCTGATAAAGGATCAGGGTTACCAGTATGGTGTATACAAGTTCCGGTATAATAATACTAAACAGGTATGTTCCAAATGCAAAGTCTCCCTGCAGCATATATACAAATACATAGATACAGATTCCATATAAGAATTCGCTTGCGGAGATCAGTACGATCGGAAGTTTGATATCTTCATCGTAAAAAAGGCGCTCAAACGAACCGTTCAGATATCCGATCACGGTATATAGCAGTGTATGAAATCCAAGGAGCTGTCCCCAGAATATATCTACTAAAAGTCCGGATATGGCACCGACAGCTATTCCGGATTTGCGTCCTCTCATAAATCCGAAGGAGGACGTTACTACGAGCATAAGATTCGGACTTACTGCACCGAATTTCAGTTTGACAAATAGCGTACTTTGCAAAAGGAAACTGATTAATATGATGAAAAAAGTAATTACTTTTCTTTTCATGAATCCTTACTCCTTCTTACTTCTTTTTTGACCGGCTGCTGATCATCTCCTGCTTGGTTTTTGTAATGACAAGCACTTCCTGGATCTTGCTGTAATCAACAGCTGGTGTAATATAACCAGAACGCGTCAGATTGTTGGAATCTACCTTCACTTCACTGACATATCCGATAAACAGTCCCTGTAAGTAGCGGTCACTGACGTGGGATGTGACAACCTGCTCTCCCACTTCAATCTTATTGTCGTTATTGGCAAGTTTTTCAAAACGAAGTCGTCCGTCAGAGGCAAGTTTTAAATCTCCGCGGACAATACAGGTATCTGAAGTAGAAAGCATCATTGCACTGACATTGCTTGCATCATCAATCAATGCACGAACTCTTGCATAATGTGGTCCGACTTCTGTGACAATACCGACCAGACCGCTTCCGGCAAGAACGTTGCAGTTCTTTTTGATACCGTCTTTGCTTCCCTTATCAATTATAAAATCACTGAACCAGTTCGTGCCATTATCGGCAATGACATGCGCTCCGATCTTCTTATAATCAGAGTAGTTTTCATCCAGTTTGTATAACTGCTTGAGCCTGTCCAGTTCATAATGTTCCTGACGGAGCCTTGTATTATCGGTTGTAAGCTCATCTACTTTTTTCTGTAATTTTTTATTTTCCTTCGTCATATCTTTCATTGTCTGAAAGTTTTTGGATACGTCACTCATCCATGTACCGGCATAGCTGATCCCTTTTTCCATTGGAATAACCGTATAGTTGGCAACAAAAGTAACCGGACCGGCATGGCCGGTAAAATGTTCAATTCCCATCAGAAGTATACAGACAACCGCTATGATCAGAAGCCAGTATTTGCTTGGAAGTGACGATTGATTCTTTATCTTCATATTATCTCATCCACCTATAATTTTGATCTAACATTGAGTATGCAAGTTTGCTTAATTCTTTTGATTTAATGATCTTCTCCAATCCGTTTACGACACAAATGTCCGGTTCCGACGACGTCGATGTATGGATACCGGTTGCCTTCTCGATATAGGTCTCAAGTCCCGGCATATATGCCATGCCACCAGTCAGGTAGATCCCGTTCTCATGAATCGCTTTGCGTACTTCCGGTGGTGTCCTGTCAAGTAAGGAATGAATGGCGCGTACGCAGTCCAGCAAAGGATCACGAAGCGCTGCACGGATCAATGTATAAGAAATTGTCTTACGCATTGGAAGTCCTGTGATTAGATCACGTCCTGCAACAGACAGTGCTGCATCTTTCTCGCCGGTAAAAACGCCGAAACGTTTTCTTAAGATCTCAGCTGTATGATGACCGATCAGGAAATCATGGCTGTGCCGCACCAGATTAACGATTGCCTGGTCATAGGCTGTTCCGCCGAGCTTTAACAGCCGGTTCAAAACCATACCGCCTTCTGCAAGAACCGATAGTTCTGTCGTCTCACCGCCAAAATTCACGATAAGCACACCCTTTGTCTCTTTGACATCAAGTCCGAGCCCGACTGCATCTGCAATGGAACGCTCCACGATGTTTACTTCTTTTGCCTTTGCAGTAGAATGGATCACCAGGTCAAAGAATGCCTTTTTCTCAACTTCTGTCACATCCGTCGGAACTGCGATTACATATTCCGAACCTCTGGCGAACTGTCTTCCTTTCTTCAACAGATTCTGGAGCAAAAACTGCATATCATTAAAATGGGAAATTACACCCTCCTTCATTGGAAATACAACATTAATGTTGTCCGGTGCTTTCTCATACATGCCATATGCATCATCTCCGACAGCGAAAATCTCCGTACCGTCTTTGATCGCAATTACATCTTTTTCTTTCCAGATCGTATCTTTTTTCTTATCATATACCTTGATCTCATAAGATCCAAGATCCAGTCCGTAAGTATTTCTTGCCATCTGATATTTATCCTTTCTCAAGCATTTTCTAATAGTCCTTCTTCGCGAAAGCTCATATAACAATGATTGCCAATAATAATATGATCTAACAAATCAATTCCAACCAGCGCTCCTGCCTGTGCGATACGACCTGTGATCAGTCGGTCATCCGCGCTCGGAGTCGGATCTCCGCTCGGATGATTATGTAACAGCACAATGGATACAGCTTCCTGTTTCAAAGCTTCCACAAAAAGCTCTCGCGGCGTAATGATCGATGCTTTCACTGTTCCTTTTGAAATGTTTCGTTCACAGATCAGTTCCGCTTTTGTATTCAGCATCAGAAGTTTCATAACTTCCTGACTCTCATGCCGTAAATCTTCCATATAATAATCAGCTATTGATGTGGGGGATGAAAATCTGAGATGCTCTTTCGCAGACGCTTTTGCCAATCGTTTTGCCAGCTCTGACAGACACAGAATCTGTATGGCTTTCACTTTCCCTATTCCCTTAAGCTTAAGAAGCCTGGGTAAGGAAAAATGGTGAATACCCAGAATCCCGTTCTGACCGGAATCATATAAGATCCTTTTCGCCAGTTCAACAGCATTCTCACCTTTGGTCCCCGTACGGAGAAACACTGCCAGAAGTTCGATATCTGTCAAACTCTCCGGTCCCATCTCCACACATTTCTCATAAGGCCGTTCCACACTTGGAATTTCTTTCATGGTATTTGATTGATTCATCTCATCTTTAGATTCGTACGACGATCCCTTTAAAATCTTAAATTAAAGGAAACGATAAATGAAAATTGCTACAATCACGCCAATGATGCTTGCAATGGTAATTTTAATTGTAAGTCCGAATGTCACAACAAGCAGTCCCAGATTCAGAACCACCGGATCATCCAGTCCGAACGTCTGTCCATAGCTGAGCCAGTTCAGTGAAGATACACCGTCTGCCAGCATGCCGATAAAACCACCAAGAACAATCCCTGCCAGTAATAGCAGAAATAAAGCCCAGGCGTTTTTGCCTCCTTTTCCCTTCATAATATGTACTCCTCCTCGTGTTTATCTCTTCGAAAAACTCAATACATTTTATCATATTTCCGAAAAAGTGTATAGAGTTATCCCATTAATTTTTTCTTAACATGTACCAGATATGTCGAAAGGACGGTAAACCCGGCTGATTGCTTCGGCTGTCTTAAGCCCGTCCATTGCAGCGGAAGTAATTCCTCCGGCATACCCTGCGCCCTCTCCGCAAGGGTAAAGTCCGCGTACGCTGCTCTGCAGTGTCTCATCCCGCAGAATGCGTACCGGAGAGGATGTCCTGCTCTCCACTCCTGAAAGCACCGTGTCCGCATCCGCATATCCCTTTATCTTCTGATCAAACGAGCGTATCCCCTCTTCCAGTGAATCAGCGATCACTTCCGGGAATACCGGACGCAGGTTTGTCCAGTGATATGCACCTTTCATCTGTGGGGTAACTCTGCCTTCTGCTTCAGAAGCTTTGTCTTCACAGAAATCTCCGAATAACTGCACCGGGATTTTCCCTTCTCCTGCTCTGTATGCGGCTTCCTCGAGTTTCCGCTGAAATGCCATTCCTGCAAGTACATCATCCGTGCCGTAATCTTCCGGTGTTACCGTGACAATAACTGCACTGTTCGCATTTTGACCATCTCTGCCACTGTAACTCATTCCATTTACGGCAAGTCTTCCGGCTTCCGAAGATGCATTCACGACATATCCGCCCGGACACATACAGAAAGTATAGACGCCTCTTCCATTTTCCAGATTGACAGTCAATTTATATGGAGCTGCCGGAAGTCCATCCGGCTGTGCGCTTCCATACTGATTTTCATTGATCATGGACTGTTTATGTTCCACACGGACACCAACCGCAAAAGCCTTTGTTGTCATCGGAATTTCTTTTCTTTTCAGCATTTCAAATGTATCTCTTGCACTGTGTCCGATTGCAAGGACAAGTGCCTGCGTTGGCTTGTCTGTCACTTCGCCACTATGTGTATCCTGAAGTTTTATTCCGGTAAGCTTTCCCTCTTCTGTTAAAAGTTCTGTTACCTGTGTATGAAAATGGACTTGTCCGCCCAGACGGCAGATTTCTTCTCTCATACGTTTTACAACAACAGCAAGAATATCTGTCCCTACATGTGGTTTATTATCATAAAGAATTTTTTTAGGCGCTCCGAATTTTACAAATGTTTCCAGAACAGCTCTGCCTCTGCCCTCTTTATCGTGAACCAACGTATTCAGTTTTCCGTCTGAAAACGTTCCGGCTCCACCTTCTCCGAACTGGACATTGGAATTGGGCTTTAAAGAGCCTCCGTTCCAGAACGCTTCTACATCCTGCATTCGTGTATCCACATCTTCTCCCCGCTCTACAAGAACCGGTGCATAGCCCATTTTTGCCAGGCTATATGCACAGAATAATCCTGCCGGTCCGCTTCCGGCGATTATCGGCGCATGTGCAAGTGTTTCTGTGCCGGTTGGAACCGGTGCATATATCGGCTTTGCTTTGCAGACGTTTACATTTTTCGGCAGATTTTTCTTCTGTAATCCTGCTTCGTTTTTTACTGACAGTTCCAGTGTATAGACATAATACAACACCGGCTTTTTCCGTGCATCCAGAGAACGTTTTGCAATCCGGAATCCGATAAGGTCCTGCTCGCGGATGTGCAGTTGTTTCAAAGCTTTTTCCTTAAGACGCTTTGTTGTATGTGGAATCTGTAGTTTCAGATTTGAAATTTGGATCATCCGTTTTAACTCCTGTTATTTTATTACTTTTATTTTCCGGTGTTTTTCTTACCTGCGGCAGCACATCCGGCAAGATACCCACTTGCCCATGCCCATTGCAGATTGTAGCCTCCGCAGATGCCGTCAACATCCAGCAGCTCTCCGGCAAGATACAGGTCCTTACAGATACGCGACTCCATTGTATCAGATGCAATCTCTGTAAGATTTACACCTCCGGCGCAAACCTGTGCATTGTCAAACCCATTCGTGTCAGAAATGACAAGTTCCAACCTCTTTAATGTAGAAATAAGTCTATCCCAATCCGGTGTTTTCAACTTTTTCACATACAGTTTTTCCGGTATTCCGGCCGTTTTTAAAAGCACTGTGATTAGTTTCTGATTCAGAAGACCGAGTAGAAATTCGGAAACCATATAAGTTTCACGGTTCTGTGTACGTTTCTGTAAATAGGATTTTAATTCTTCTTCAGACATTCCAGGAAAGAAATCTATCCGTACAACCGGCGTCTTTTTCTCATACAAAAGTTTTGCCGCCAGACGGCTGATCTGAAATACCGGTATACCGGAAATGCCATAAGCAGTGATCTGAACTTCTCCGGTGTCGCTTCCGAGAATTACGGGGTGATTGTTCATATCGCTTCCATCAAAGATTTCAACTTTTGTTTCTGTGCGCACACCGGAAGCCTTTGCCAGTGGATGCGATTTTACTTTTAACTGCACAAGTGCCGGAACAACCGGAACAAGCGAATGTCCAAGCATCTTTGCAAGTGTATATCCGCTTCCGTCTGAACCAAGAACAGCCGCTGCGCGTCCACCACATGCGAGAATCAACCGATCGGCATGAATACTCATTCCCGGTGTATCTGTAAAAATGCGGAATCCTTTTTTATTTCGCTGCACTTCGGTTACATGAATGTCTGTCTTATATGTTACGCCCAGTGCTTTTAATTCAAGAATCAACAGCTGCTGGATTGTCTGTGCCTGATCCGATCTCGGATAGTAATAACCGTTCCGGTCTTTCGGATATACACCTAATTTTCGAAAGAAATCCAGCGTCTCATCTGTTCCGAATTTATCAAGAACACATGGTATCACATCTTTTGAATCACTGTAAAAACATTCTTTTTCCATATAAGCATTTGTGAAATTACAGCGACCGTTTCCGGTAGATAATAATTTCTTTCCTAATTGATTTTTATGTTCTAATATAAGAATCTCATGAGACGGATCTGCCCAGGCTGCTGCGATCGCTGCCGTCATGCCTGCCGCACCGCCTCCGATGATTACGATCTTTGCCATAAATACTCCTTATATTTATTGCTTATAATTTTACAA
>ENA-ORUL01002559-ORUL01002559.1-human-gut-metagenome-genome-assembly--contig:-NODE-2559-length-10089-cov-3.834164_pt1 | contig 10089 bp, 8 predicted proteins | sample MGYA00242084_ERZ509219 | MGnify/ENA primary metagenome ERZ509219 (study PRJEB26280, sample SAMEA2338792) | human gut metagenome | biome: human gut; feature: human-associated habitat; material: faeces...
GGGAGGGGAGCTTGCTGGTACGGTTGTATTTTTCTTTTAACTGTTGCCGTTCCCGTTCTTCGGCATCATCGGGCACGTAGAACTTGTGACCGCAGTGATGGCAGTAGCATAAGCCCTTGTCCAGATCGATGGAGAACGATTTGTTGCCTTTGTGTCCGCGGGTGTCGTTACATTGCGGGCAGATGATCTTGATTTTGCCGCTGATGCGGCCGCGGGTATCAATGCCGTGTTGATGGAAATTTCTCATATAGGTTTGCTTTAGTAGTTTTCTGATAATTTTTTAGACGCAGATTTTAGTTTCAGGGCAGCCTGAGGGGTTGAAATGCCACACTTAGCGGGTTGAAATGCCACACTTCACGGGGGTAAATGCCACACTTGGGACGTGCTGAGGTGTGGCATTCGGAACGTTGACATGTGGCATTCGGAACGCTGACGTGTGGCATTCCGGATGCCGGAGTGTGGCGTTTCAGCCGGGTTTCTGTTTCGGCTTTTTCGATGAAGGCGGCGGGGTTTGCGACGTCCACGAACGGGCAGTTTCGTTCCAGAAGGCGGTATTGTCCGGTCGGGGTGGCGCTCCGTCGGGGATGGGGCAGCCCAGGTAGGTGCGCCGTCCGTCCACAAGCAGCTCGTAGCGGTAGGGGTCGGGAGGTGCAGCGGCGGACTGCTGCTTTTCGAGGCCCTGCAACAGCATATGCAGTTCCTGCGAGGTGCGCTGGCCAGCCCTTACGAAGTTGACGAAATATTGTCGGGTGTCTTTCATGTTCAGCAGCACATTGCCGTTGTCGTGCAGTATGACGTGCTGCCTGAATACCTCCACAGCCTCTTTGATGTGCGTCTTCAGCAAACTGCCATAGCCGCTGTGCATGCAGGCCACGTCCAGCCAGGCACTTTCTTCGGTGAGTTTGTCTATCAGCGTATGCCAGGGTTCGATGGGAGCGGGTGTTGTTTGGGGTGATGAAAGTGCATCGGCAGCAGCAGCTTCTTTTTCTTCTGTTGTTGCTGTTGTTGTTTTATTAATATCTATAGTCTTCTTATTAGTATTTGTGGCGTTTTTAGCTAAATACTTGTTGTTTAGTGTATTGCTTGACAAATCAGACTGTTTTTTGCTTTTATTCCTCGATACTTTTTGCTGTTTTTCGTCATTTTTTGCTTTGGAATCCGGCTTTTCTTGAGTAGTTTTTTCCGTTTTTTCGCCTTTTTTGTGTAGGGGATTCAACTCTTTGGGCATAAAGTATCCGTCTTCGTCCAGTTCAAAAAGGTCGTATTCCAGGATGATTTTCTTAAGGTAGCATAAGGTAATTTTCTTGCTGTCGCAGTAGGCACGGAGATAATCCAGTTGCGCGCGCGGTTCTGGCAAGATTGACAGTTTTTCGATGATAATCCAGTAGGCACCCAGTCCTCTGAGTCCTTCGTTGTCTACCAAGTGTTTCATTCTGGGGTCGAACATTGACATTAAGGAGTGTTGGAAATAAAAATTCTTTTTCATATATATTTTTTTAGAGGGAAAAAGTAGTGCGTAAAGCGGGGCTGCTTGTTGTGGCGACGGCGTTTTCCGTAGTATTTTTCTCTATGTTTAGTGATGCAAAGGTAGGGATAATAGGATAAGCCTGCAAATGGACTTTTGTAGGCTTAATGTATGCTTTGGCGTGTCCAGAAGCTATTGTATGGGTGTTCTGGCCTTCGTCTGGGGAACTGAAGCCTACAATGGTGAAATATGTGATTTTTTTATAGAAAGTAGCCGGTGGAGCTCGCTCTTTAGGCGGCCTTCTACTTGTTACATTCGTAAACATTTGACTCACAGTGGCTATTACTCTCCGGACTTTGTTTTGTGCATACGTGTCATCTGCCTTATGTGGGCCAGACTGCGCAGTTCGCTTTGGGAGAAAGACGATTTTCCTTCCAACAAGCCGCCAATTGCCTCTGCAATGATTTCCAACTGATCCAATAATGGATTTCTACTGTGTGCAGTATTCTTTTCGATGCTTACTGCGTTTTGACCTCCGCTTTGGAGGGTCAAGGTTGTTTTTTTATGTTCATTATTAGTTAAAAAATATCTTGGCAAAGATACTTAATTATTGGTATTCTACCATTTACTATACGAAAAAGAAAAGTGCACGAAAAAAATGGGGGAGAATTTGTAAAACATCTATAAATCATTAACTTTGTACATGATTATTTAAATCAAATGGAAAAAAATATTTTGCAATCAAGAGTTATAGATGTACTGCGGTTTCCTATGATTGTTGGAGTCGTTCTGTGGCATTCTTTTTTTGAAGGTATTATGGGATTGGATATTCCGGATTCAGGGATACCGATATATCATACTACTTCTTTTTTTATATCACGTATTTTGGCTTCAGTGGCAGTTCCTTTATTTTTTTTTATTTCAGGGTATCTCTTTTTCTTTCGCACTGCCTTTTCTGTTGATGTCTATAAAAAGAAGCTAAAGTCAAGGATTAAAACCTTATTAATACCATATTTGTTTTGGAACTTTGTAGTACTTGTGGGACATTGGATTGTTACAGTTTTATCACCGGTACAATTGACATCAGGTGCTTATAAACAAGTGAGCGATTATACTGTTTGTGATTATCTGATTAGTTTTTGGAATATTAATGGAATGCCGGTAAATGGAGCTTTATGGTTTATACGTGATTTAATGGTCATGTTGGCCTTTTCTCCATTAGTATACTGGTGTCTTCGTTATTTTCGTTGGTATATATTGGTAGTGCTTGGTTGTATTTGGCTGGTAGGGGGAACTTTGGAGATTCCAAGAATGGATGCTGTCTTTTTCTTTTTTGTGGGAGCATGGTTTAGTATTACCGGACGTAACTTTGTTGCTGACTTTAAATCTTTTTTTCCTTGGGGAGTAGCCTTGTACTTTCTTTTTGCTATAGGTACAATTGGCGTAAGAGGAGCAGATGGATTTCTATATGTAGCCAATGCCGGCATATTATTGGGCATTGTATCGATTATAGCTTTGACTGCTTACTTTGTGGAACGGGAAAGATGGAAATCTTCTTATTTTTTGATAAGCTCTTGTTTTTTAGTGTATGCATGTCACCAGCTTCCCTTGAATATGTTCGTCCGTATTCTGTTTAAGTTTATGTCTCCCGTTTCTGATTGGCAATTTATGCTTATTTATATTGTTAGTCCTTTGGTGATTATTCTTGTTAATCTTTTGTTATACGCTTCGTTGAAAAAACTTTTTCCACATTTTACAGCCATTATTACAGGTGGAAGAGGTTGAATGAGAGCTTAATTTGTTGCGCATCCTTATCATAAAACGCCGTAGCCACGGGAATGTTTCTCCCGACTTCAGGTTGTAGTACAACGATTTGGATTCATAAATCATCTGGAACGTTTCCGTACAGAGTACCGGTTTCTTGGTCAGGCGGTTGATTTCGACAGCTTGTGTCATGGAACTTTCTACAAACAGCATGTTGTCTGTGGATGAACCGTATTCTTTGGCTTTGAAGGAGGCGTGGCAATTCGCCCGTTGGCGTGCAGCCATATCCGGCAGGTTCAGCATGACGAGCTTATTGTATTTTACATGGTTCTTCTGGAGCCAGGCTTCCGTCTCCGGACGGTATTTCTCCAAGCGTGAAGTGACCAGTGTGCCGATGGTGACTTTGGGAATGAATAGCGGAGGAGCGTTCAGCAGGAAATGACGGTACTTCTCGCCGTCGTCGTTCTCTTCCGGAGTGGGGTCTGCGCAAAGCACGCCGTCAATGTCCATACACGTTTTTTGCAGGATGGAGTGGTTCATTATGTTCCATTGGAAGAAACGGGGATAATCGACTATTTCGAAAAAATAGTCTACGGAATGGGAGTGTAGTGGGACTGCATAAATGACGCAATATTGGATGTTGTATAAATGTTCTATGTCCTTCAGGAGCTCGCGGCATTTCTTCATGGCTTTTCCCGTGGCTATGCTATCATCCACAACCAATACATTATGTATATTGTTCATGTTGAAAGTTTTCCCCCGTTCTCCGGTCTGATAGATATGCCCGTTGCGGAAAGAGTCTATGTCCGTGACCGGCAGGTTCAGGTAGAGCGCCAGCAGGTTGGCGGGAAACATGCCACTGCGGGGCACGCCGACAATGAGGTCGAAATCCCGTGGCAGAATGCTGAGATGTTGCAGGATGCAATGGTTCAGGTCGTCTATGTTACGATAGTTCATGTAGCTTTCTCCTTCAAAAAATTATCGATTATGTCGTATATTTTCTTTACACTGTGCCCCCAGCTGTGGGTCTCGGCAAAGGCTATGCGCTGTTTGGCAAGTTCTTCGTCATCGGCTTCGGTCACAGCACGGTCTATGGCCGAAAGCCATTCTTCCGGGGTGGTGGCCAGGTGCGTGTGATTTGCGAATATGTGGCGCATGGTGTGGGTACTGGTTGCGACAGTGGGTTTACCCATAGCCAGGTATTCGTCTATTTTCAATGGATAGTTACCGTCGGTAATCTCGTTCACCATTTGCGGATTGATGCAGACATCGTAGGCAGCTATGTAGGCCGGTAATTCGTCCACTTTTTTTTGTCCGGTGAAATAGGCATTTTTCAAACTATGGATACGGTTCCGACGGAAAATGTCATCTTCTGGTCCGGTGAACACAAAACTATAATCGGGACGCTGACTTATTATCTGATAAAGCAGGTCTCCGTCAAGGCGGGTACTGTTTATCGTACCCATATATCCGATGATAGGGCGTGGAATGTCTTGCATGTCACCGGGTGTTTCGTATTTCTTGGCCGGATTGTACAGCTTTAGGTTTACGCCGGTTTCGATGGGGTAGGTATGGGGATTGTAGGCTTGCAACTCTGCGGCAAAACGGGTGGAGTTTGCCAGAACAAGGTCGGCCGAAGCAGCCAGTTCCGGTTCAAGACGGGTGCCGTGCCTGCGCCAGTAGGCTTCGCCTATGACGTAGTCGCGCCGGTAATAGATGCTAACAGACGGATGGATATACTCCTTCAGATAGCGGCTGCGGTAAATGTCTGTATCGATGAGGTGGATGTAATTTTTGAAGTCGAGCGCGGCAGCCTGCTCTACAATCCATCGGGCTATGCGGGCATTGTTTTTTCTGTTGACGATATTGAAAAGCGGTGCAGGCAGGAAGTTGGCCGAGAACAACATGAAAGGACAGTCCAGCACCCACATGTTGGCGTTGATTTGCCGGAGCGGTGAAGTCTCTCCCTTGATGACAGCCATGCGCCGGATGTAGGACGGAGATTGTCTGTTCCCTCTCAGCCGGATGGAAATGTCCATCGGAGTGTTGATGTAGAGCACTCGGTTCTGCTTTGAAATTTCCAATGCAGTATTCTTGATGGTACTACCTATTTCGATGTCCCATGTTTGCAGGCTGGTGATGATGAAGTCTCTCATGATGTTTGCCGGTTACTGGTGAATACTGTGATATATCTTTACATATTCTTCTGCTGTGTGTTTCCAGGAGAACAGTTTTACACGTTCCAGACTGTAATTTACTTGTTGCTGATAGAATGTTGCATCATTCTCCAGACGTAGCAAGGCATCTGCTATTTTTTGCGGTTCTTGAGGGTCGACTAAAATGGCACCTTTACCGGCTACTTCGGGCATTGCCGAAACGTTGCCCGTCACTACGGGAGTGCCGCAAGCCATAGCCTCCAGTATCGGAATCCCGAAACTTTCACGCAAGGAAGGATAGAGAAATGCAAATGCTGCATTATAAAGGGTTGCTAAATCTTTGTTGCCGATATATCCCGGATAATACAGATGTTCTTTTATCCCGGTGATTCCTTCTTGCTGAAGAAGCTGGTCGATATATTCTTCTTTTAAATCGGCAATGAGAAGGGGGCGTTTCGTTTGGGATGCTTTCAGATACAACGCGTATGCTTTCAGGGTACGTGCCGCATTCTTTTTGGGGTCTGTATTTCCAAGAAAGAAAAGAAAGTCCGGGTACGGTATGTATTTCTGCACAATACTCTCATCGGGTGTTTCCTGCATCGTAAAGTAAGCGCTGTAGCCGTTGTACACGGCTTTAATGACTTCTTTGGGAAGCTGCAAAGCTTCCCGTATGCGGGTACACTCGAACTGAGAAACTGTAATAATATTTCTTGCTTTCTTTAGGATGCGGGGAACAATCAGGCGACGGTAATGCCATCCCATTTCCTGATAGAAGGAAGGACTGCGATGCTGACGCGGCTCCAAATAGATAATGTCATGAAGCGTCAGCACCAAAGGGACGGGACACCATAACGGGGCTGTATTCGATGTACAATGCAGCAAGTCCGCTTTCAGCTTCCTGACGGCCTGGGGCAATGCTATCTGCTCCCACAAAGGATAAGTAGGGCAGCGAAGCTCAATGATATGGAGGTTTTCCGATTCTTCCAGGCACCAGTCCTCCCCCGGAGCAACGAATACGTAATATTCATTACCGTCTTTCCGCTTTTGCAGTTCTTTCAGTGTCTCCAGGATGACAAAGTCCATGCCATGCTTGTCTTTGCGGAAAATGCGTTGGGCTTCGATGGCGATTCTCATTTTGCTGCCTTTCTTTTCTTTTTCCGTTTAAAGATTCTTGTGATGTGGCTCATGGAAGAGGTGACTACCAATATGGGCAGAGACCAGAAAGCGCTCCGGAATTTGCGGCTGATTTCCCCTTCGGGCATGGCCATCAAAAAAGTGATGAATAAAACGGCTAAAAGTGCATACCATTTTGTAGCAAGCGGCCACTCCAGAAACGTCATTGCCACGGCACATATCGTGATATATAAGATGAGCAGGAAACGGGATGGAAGTAGCCATTGGAATAATTTTTCGCATAAATCCCACTTTCCTTGTAAGAATGCTATCGGAAATTGTTGCAATGCCAGTATGGAGCTGCGATACTGTGAGCCCAACCAGCGCTGGCGTTCTTTGCTGTACCCCGATGTATCGTCCGTCTTTTTGCAATAGCAGACTATTTCTTCCATGTATTCGGTATATATGTTTTCCTTCAGAAGTTCCATTTCTGTAGCTTTGGCCAAATCGCTTCCTGATAATCTGGGAGCGATTTCCTGGAACATCTCAAAATCAAACATCATGCCCGAACCGATGAGGGCGGAGGAGAATCCCAGTGCCGTATGTGCCTTGCGGAAGAGGTGGTTGTTGATTTCTTCGCTGGTGGCGTTTAATACGGCGATGTTGGTATTCAGGTTTTCCGTCATGCGGTGGGCTTGGATGGCATCACATCCGGAGTAGTAGGCATTGTTGAAAAGCTCTAATGCGTTAGGAACAACTTTGTTGTCTGAATTGAATATGGTGATGGCATCGTACTCATGAGGAGAATAGCGCTCCATGACCTGCTGTATGGCATATATCTTTGTGCAATGCTCTTTATCGGGCACGACAATGTTGACCGGCATCTGGAGCAGCGTAACCAAATCTTCTTCGGACAGTTGTGTGGCAGCCACTGCGATGTCGTATTTTTCTCTCGGATACGTCTGCGTGTCAAGGAAATGATTGATGGACTCTATCACTTCCTTGCCGTTTTTCAGCACAACAAAGAGGACCATGGGATAGAACGCCCCACTGAAAATCTGCAGCGGGGTCACCGCAGGCAGATAGGAGTACTCCTCCAGCAGCGGCTCAATGGACGAGGCCGAGATGAAGATGAAGGCGCTGATAAAAGGGAGGATTGCGGGGAAGGTGTTGGCGTAGCCTGTCAGGAAATTGGCGCGCCGGTAGGGGTGAATCTGGTGTCTGGCGCCCAGCTCATCAGCCACGGAGCCGAAGGTAAGTACCGAGGCGCTGGTCACACCTCCCACCAACAGGGTGGTAAGCATGGAGCCCAGCCCAATGAGCAGCTCAGCCCCGCGGGCCGTGCGCGCAAACCGGCTGTTGCAGATGCCTTGAATCATGCGCTCCATCGTGCCGCTCTCGTTGAGTACGCCCATGGCGCCGAACAGGGCCATGCAGAACAGGCAGATACCGATCATGCCGGTAAAGCCGTTATAGATAAAGCCGGTGGCCGCGCCGTTCTCCACCCCCAGGATGTCAGAGGGACCGAAGGTGCCGGAGAGCAGGCCCACGGCAATGCCCGAGCCGTGACGGCCTTGAAGATATCGCGGGTGCGGATCGACACAAACAGGAGGACGGCCACTGGGATGAGCATGATGAGGCCCTTGGGATCCATGTTGGCCTGAAGGATCTCATCCGCCCCTTCCATGACTGCGCCGCTGCCGCCGCCGAATACGGCGAAGAGCACCAACGCGATGCCGCCGGCGATCAGGGCATATTTCAGTCGGTAACCCACCGTGCCGGCGATATCGGCATAACCCTCCTTGGTTCGGAACCGTTGGTTGGTTGTGGATGCAATGGTCACATCAGAGATGGGGGCCAGGTTATCGCCGAAAATTGCACCGGAGAGGATCGCGCCCGCCAGGATTGCGGGGTGGCTGCCCAGCAGGATTCCCGCCGGATACAGGATGGGAAACACCGTGGTCAGGGTCCCGATGGAGGAGCCGGTAGCCGTGGTAATCAGACAGGCGGCCAGGAATGTAAAGGCCGTAAAGATGCTGCCCGGCATACCGACCATGTGTGCCATCCAGACAAAGCCCTGGGATACCCCGCTGATGGCCATCAGCTTGGTAAACATACCAATGACCAGCAGGATCACCACAATACTTACGGAGGTGGAGCTTCCGATTCCACGCAGCACCGCATCCCAGTAGGCACCATAGGTTTTGCAAAACAGCGCGCCTATCAGCAGCCCCAGGAAGCCGCCCACCGCCAGGGCGTTCATATCAAAGACCTTGTAGCCCACAAAATAGACCACACAGAATACCAGGAAAATAAGCATGGGTACAACGGACCACCACTGTCCGCCCCGGAACTCAACCGGATATCTCTTTCTCTCTTCCATTGCTCAGGAAACCCCCTTCTCCTTCCCCAGCTTCATGAGTGCGGCTTTGACACGCTCCAGCGCCGTCACCATCTGCGCGTCCTCCCGGAAGGCTCCGAATACAATCCGCAGGTGTCCCTCCCCTTGTGCGCCGTACGGGGTGCCGGCGTTCACCACCACGTTGGCCTCCTTGATGATGTAGGCGTTGACCTCGTCGGCGGTGCCGAGCCGGGACACGTTCACCCAGCAGAGGAAGGTGCTCTCCGGCATGGCCATGGACACACCGGGAATGGAGTTGAAGATCTCATAAACGATTTTGCGGCGGCGGTCAAAGATGCGGTTGTACTCCTCCAGGAAAGAGGCATCCTTCAACGCAGCAATGGCTCCCAGTTGAGAGGCGGTGTTGGTGGCTCCGATCACGCTTACGGCGCTGCCATAGTACACATCCATGATGTGGTCGTCCGCCACGATGTAAGCCACCCGGTAGCCGCTGAGCGCCATTCCCTTGGAGATGGAGCATACCGTGACGGTGCGTTCCCACATGCCTGGCAGGGACGCAAGGGTGACAAACTCCACCCCGTCGTACACCGAGTCCTCAAACGCTTGGTCGCACACCACAATCAGGTCGTTCTTAACTGCAAATTGGGCCAGCTTCTCCAGACTCTCTCTGCGCATAACGGTAGTGGTGGGGTTGTTGGGGTTGGTAAGGACAATCATTTTGGTGTTTGGCGTCAGGCGTTTTTCGAACTCCTCGATCTCCAGTTGGTATCCGTTCTCCTCCCGCAGGGGGACCGGCACCGTTACACCGCCGAGGATTCTGGCGTTCAGGAAGTTGTTTGGATAGCTGGGGTCGGGCACCATGACCTCATCGCCTGGGTCAATGAAGGGCATCATTGCAAACATCAGGCCGGCATCTGAACCGGGTGTAATAATTATGTTGCGCTCCGGGTCCACATCCAGGTGGTTGAATGCCTTGAGCTTTTTCGCCAGTTCCATTTTCAGCTCCATGTTGCCGATGGGCATGGTGTAATGGGCGGATGTCCCGTCCTCCAGCCCCGCCAGAGTAGCCCTTTTCACGTGCTCCGGGATCGCCGGGTCGGGATAGAAGGGGTCGGCCCAGCACATCAGAGCCGCGCCGTTGGCAATGAGGTCGTTCAATGCCGTTCCCACATCGGCTTTGGAGACTTTTTCAAACAGTCCCCCATGAATTCCCCGGAACTTTTTCCTGA
>ENA-ORUL01002572-ORUL01002572.1-human-gut-metagenome-genome-assembly--contig:-NODE-2572-length-10063-cov-3.152378_pt1 | contig 10063 bp, 8 predicted proteins | sample MGYA00242084_ERZ509219 | MGnify/ENA primary metagenome ERZ509219 (study PRJEB26280, sample SAMEA2338792) | human gut metagenome | biome: human gut; feature: human-associated habitat; material: faeces...
AACCGTATCCATTTGACCCGTGCGAGCAGCGCAGCGATCTCCGGTGTGCGGGCGATACGCCGGGCATCGAGTCCTTGGTTGAAATCTACCCGGATGCCCATGCGGACGATCTTCTCGATCTGCATAAGTCCCCACTCCGAAGCCAAGACATTGTTGTCGAGTAGCACGGCACGCTTACGCCCGTCGAGAAATTCTTCGATGTCAGCGTGTGCCCGGACTTCACCTTCCTTATGGGGCACGACGCACCACGAACAGCGGTTCACGCATCCGCGCGTCAGAAACCCATAGGCTTCCTTGACCCCATAAAGCGAGTAATCCGGGCATATATGTTCGATCTCTTCGGGAAGAATCGTCGCATAGTCCCTGTAACCCGTCCCGGCACGCACGACCTCGCAGTCGTAGCGATCCGTACAATCGCGCGAAAAGGTAAAGACCTTCGACATATAGACCTTGTCATAACGCCTCGCCGCGGGATCGGCGAACTCCACCGTATCGCCCCGGCGCTTGTGCCATGCCGAGAGTTTCATCAGCGCTATGTTCGGGAAGTTATGCCCGTCCACATCCACCAGTCCGATCCGCATGACTATTGTTTTAAGAGTTCAGCAATCTCCGGATCGAGATTGCCCCGATACTCCATACGCCCGTCCAAGCGGCATGCTTCGAGGAAATGCTCCCGGCCTTCCGCCTTGCGTCCCAATCGCGAGCAGGCGATGGCCCGCAGATACTCCGTCACGGCATCCTTGGGCATCGTTGCCAACAGCTCCATCGCCCGCTCGTTATGATCCAGCGACAGATGCGCCACGACCGTATTGCGGTCGTTGTAGTCGTTGAGAATGTACAAGGCTTTGGCGTATTTGCGTTTCTGCAACAGCTCCACGCCGCGGGCATAGATCGTATCCAACTCCGTGGTGTGAATCGTGTCCTTGACCATCCCTTTGCGCCGCAGGTTGTAGCGGAAATTCACGGCCCGCAGTTGTGGATAGATCACCGAACGGATATAGGCATACTCTTTCGAAAACTGTTGCCGGATGGCTTGCTCCCGCCGGTCGGGATTCTTTTCTGCGACGATCAGCTCCAGAATAGCGTCACGGCTTACGACCTCCCGGTCTGTTCGGATGCGGTTTGTCAACTCCTGCCAGTCCTCGGCCACCCACCGCACGGTCAGCATCGTGTCGATGCTTCTGCCGTATCGGCGGACAAGATAGCGTTTGAGCGCCGCGGCCCTTCCTTGCGAGAGCCGGTCGTTGAAGGCATAGGCTCCCTCCGGAGACGATGCTGCCGTCAGCGTGATGGTATCGACCCAAAATTCCTGCTGTTCGACGATCTGCCGCATCAGGCCGGTGATCTTGTCCAACTGCCGCCGGTTGTCGCCCAGCGTATCGACCACGCGGGTATCGCCTACGAAGAACTGAATGTAGTTGCGGTCTTCGACGGTCACGAACTTGTCGATGACCTTGATGCGATACCTCGGCACGGTATCTACGAAGGAGAGCATCGAGGATACGATGTAGCTCAACGTATCGGATGGCGGCAGACGATAGGCGCTGTCGTCCACGGCCAAGACCTGTCCCTGAAGCGTTACAAGCATCTTCTTCGATGTCTCATCGGTCTTCACCTCCTGCGAGTAATAGTACGTGACGGTACTCCGACCTTCAACCAGTGAGTCGAGCCGGACGTCTTCGGGATAGGGAAATTTCACGAAGCGGTTGAAGGCCGCCTCACGCCCCACGGTGTCGGGGCGGAATCGTTCGACGTAGGTTTCGTACTGCCAGTAGTCGCGCTCTTGCAGCAGCGAGAAGCGTCCGCCGCGGATCACCAGATCTTCGAGCGCCACGGATTCGTCGGGTTTGTGAAGTATCGGTGTGATTACGACGCTGCGGCTCTTGCCCAACAACTGCTTGGGCAGCGTCACGATGAAATCCAGCACGACGCGCCCGTTGCGTTCGGGAATAGACCGCATCTTCGCCACGACCGTCACCTGCTCGATCTGAAGGGCCATGACACGCTCACCGTCGGCAAGCGTATCCACGGGTGCAAGAAAGAATGTATTGCTGTCACGCTGGAGTTTTACGACCTGCGGGCGGTAGTCCTGCTGCCGCTCTTGCCGCTCGGCGCGGGTAAGCTGCGAGAGCGAGGCAGTCATCTGCTGCCGCTGAAGCCGTCCGGCTACCGAGCAGCCGAACAGGCTTCCGAGCGCTGCCGACAGCAGACCTATCTGCAATATCTTATTGCATATCTTCATGGCTAAAAGATATAAGAGAATGAGACTTCCAGTTTTGTCGGCGCCAGCGTCCAGCGTCGGTAACGGTAGATGTATTCATCCTCCCAGTCAGAGACGGTCGGGTCGTGGCGTGTGTCTTCGGTATGGAACAGCCCTATGCCGGCTTCGAGGGCGATATTCCATCGTTTCGAGAGCATCCACGCATATCCGTAGCTGACACCGAGGCCATAGGCATGACCCTTATAGCGTTTTGTCCGGCTTCCAAGGTCATAACCGGCATAGGTAAGATGCTGACCGATAAAATGCCCGACGAAGGATTCGTAGAACCAGTAGCGGCCGCCGAGCTGCACAGCGTGGAAGTTCATCGAAAGGGATGCGGTTTGCACCGGATTCCAGTAGCCGGACAGCTCCAGCGACCAGTTGTCCGTCAGGGCCGCTTCGGCCCCGACGTTCAGCGTCGCGCTGCACACCGCAAGAGCATTGGCCCTTACGGCGAAGATCTGCGCCGCAGCCCTGCGGGGCAGCCCCCACAAGGCCGCCGACAGCAGCACGAACAGTATGACTCGTTGTTTGTTCATTGTTGAAAGTTAATTCGGTTTTATTCCCGGATGCAGCGCACCGGATTGGCGGCATAGCGGTAAAAATCCGTTGTGTTGACGAACGGCGGGTAGTTGCTCGTATCGAATAGGATCGAGGTGCAGGCTACGTCATGGAACACGCCGGTCGAGTCTCCCCAATGAAGATAATACGGAGCGTTCGTGTAGAGCCTTCCGAGCGACCCGTTGCGGTCGTAACGTCCTTCGTAGAATGTTCCGCCCAAGGGTATTTTCGCCGTCTGCGTGCCGTTACAGCGGATTGTAACGTAATAAGGTGCCGATACGCCTATCCGCTCTATTCCCGCAAAATCCTCGGCACCGGGCACTTTCCATCCCGGAGGGCATGGATCGTAAATGGATTTATGGCTGGTGCGGCTGATATTGTTCTTCCCGGTCGTGACGTTGCCCCAGAGGTTCGGGTGGTGGACATAGAGCCAGTCGGCGACCGACGTCCACTCTTCCCAATCCGCGTAAAATACCCCGTCCATATAGGTCGTTGGATGCGCTGTGGCCCATTCGAGGGTCATCACGTCGTAAGGCGATTCAGTTCCGGAGGTTCGGGGATTGCTTTCAGCATACTCGAATCCCGGAGCATAGACGGTCGGAGCCTGCGTGTAGGCGTCCGTGGCCAGCGCCGGATACGGGAACGGATCTTTGCGGCCCCACTGGTAATAGAGTCCTTTGGCAGCGGCCTGCGTGCAGTCCGTAGCCAGGGCCCCGAGGTTGCGATCCATAAAGACGGCTCCCGAAGCGTAGGTCTGGGCCGTGGCCTCGATATCGTAATCCACCGACCAGATGTGCCACGACCATATGCATACCCCGCGGCTGTCGAGAAGTCCGATTACGGCATTGCCATAGGTCATGCCGGTTCGGAAGACGATACGTCCGTCGCCGGTCAGTTTCGCGCTTTCAACGATCGCGCCTCGGATCGTGCCCGTTTCCCAAAGCACCCGTGCTTCCGCACCCCGCAGGGGCTCCGGGCGGATGTTCGTCGTCGCACGGCCGTTGCCCATCGTCGTAGCGTCGAACGAATAGGAGGTATTCAATTCCGGCGCGATATACCGGTTGGCCGTGCCCCCGTCGTCGAGCGGCCGGGTATTGACCGTGAATTTCGGGAAGATCGCGGCTTCAGGCGAGGTCGGAATGTAGGCATACGAAGCCGAGGTCGAAAGCCGTGTCTTGTAGTCGGCTGCCGAATACCATCCCTCGAAGCGGTATCCGGCTTCGGGTACGGCTGTCAGCGTGCATCCCTTTTCATGGCACAGGACGACCCGGTCGTGCGTCAGGGAAGAAGTTTCAGCGTCATACAACGCTCCGGCGACGGTTACCGTACCGTTCCCGTTTTCAGCCGTCGCGGGGTGAATATATACGTCGAGGCGGTTGGCGAAGCGGTGTCCGATGTCGAACGACTGTGCAAATCCCGCATCATCCTCGACCGTGACGGTATAGACCACCTGCGAATTGACTGTCGTATAGATTCCCGGAGCGTAGTTCACGCCGAAGACATTGGGGCCGGGTTGCTCCGGAAGCGTAAGGTCGCGGCCTTCGCCTACGGGAGAGCCGTTCAGACAGAACGCTCCGGCGTTGCCCTGCGCGACACCGATACGTCCCCGAAGCGTCAGGGGTGCGGGGTTTCCGTCGATCTCCACAGCGAGCATCTGAAACGGATTGTAGGTGCAATATCCGCCGACCGAGTTTTCTTCGTAGGTGTCATGCACATTGACGGCATAGCTGCTAATGCGGGTATCTACCTCGCTGTCGCCCAAGATCGAGATATTGAGCCGGTAATGCGCGTTGGCCCGGACATTGAAATCCGAAGTGTTGTTTCCTCCGAGATAAATATAATAAGCCAATACTTTCGACCCGCGCACGGCGCGGATCAAAAGATACGAGGCATTCGCGGGGGCATTTTCCGGGTTCTTCTGCCGTTGGTCGGTAATGGCCGCCACCATGCCCTGCATATTGGGTAACAGATAGCAGTCGCCCGCAGCCTGCTGTCCGGAAAGTTCCACCTCCGGACAATCCGTATAGTCGTCGGGATCATCCGACGGTGCGGCCGCCATATCGAACACGGATACAGAACGCGGTACCGAGAACAGTTGCACGGAGCGCAGTTCGATGTCGGCAACGGCCGGAGTAACGGTAATGTGATAGGAGATTTTCGACACGCAGCGTTGTACTTCGACGGCAGGCAGCGTCAGCATCCCGTCTGCCGAGGGAATTATCGTTATATCGCCCTCATAGGCCATAGGCAATACATCGTACTTGTCGGCGTGTGTAACGGTAAAATCCTCCCACAGCAGATTGTCGCCCAGATCGCGGCCCAGATTGGCGGCAATGCACATCCGATAGTCGCCCGGCAGGCATTCGAAACGCAGCGTCGCAGAGGTCTGGTAACGGTGTAGGACAACATTGCCGTTATCGTCGTAAAGGTAGAGGTTCAGGTCGCGGATGGCCGTTTCATCCGCAGAGCGGGTTACGGAGGACATCCTTTCGGGCCGTACCGTCAGGCTGACAAAGACACCGCGGGGATTTGTACATTCTGTCCTGTCCTCGGCGATACAGCCCCACAGAAACAGGATGGCAGCGAGTATCAACAGATATTTTTTCATAGTCGGAAAAATCTGAAAAAGGGATTGAAAAAAGCTCCCGCCCGCGAGGGACGGGAGCTGCCAAAACAAGAGGGCTATGCCCCCAGTTCGACGTTCTGCGTCACGGGCGTCTCCCAATCGGCGACGGTGACCGATACGGCGCACTCCTGACCTACGAGACCCGTGATATTGGCCGCGACACGGTAGTAGCCGTTTCGGAGAATCTCGCCCGCGGCCTTGCCCGTCAACTCGACCGAATAGGTCACCTCCGAACGGTCGTCCGTAGTCGAGGTGTTGCCGTCCGAATCGTATGTGGCGTTAATTTCCAGCAGAACGCGGTTGCCCGCGGGCAAAGCTCCATTCTCGAAACAGTAGAACAGCGCATTGCATTTTCCCGAAGCCGTGGCGGGAGTCTGCGTGTGGCTGAAGGTCATGGCCCCGGGTGTCGGCGTTCCGGCCACGACGAGCGACTGTGAGGCGGCTTTGGAGAGTTTTACCGAGTTGATAGTAAGTGTTCCGGCATATTTGTCGGCGAACGACGGGTCGATGGTCGTCTGAAGGGCTACTTTAGCGACAGTGCGTTTGAGCGTGATGCCGACATTGGTCGTGGAGTTCACGGCCCCGACGGTCTGCGATTTCATGCCCGACATCACGAAGCCGCCCGAACGTTTGGCTGCGGAGGACACCTCGGCGAAGGTGCCGTTGTAATCGGCAGCCGACTTCTCCACGAGGGCCGTAAGGGCCGCCCGGGTCTTGGCCGACGAGGCGTCGTAGTTCGCTATGGCGTAGAATGAACAGGGGGTGCTGGCAAGAGATTTAGGTAGGGAGAATGTCGCCGATTTCGCGGCCAGCTCGCTGGATGTTAAATCCCGGCGAATAACGAAGTTGTCGGCATTATCGAAGACGAAAATCGACAGTGACGACAACGAAGACTCTCATGCCTCGGCCGAGGCTGTCGAATCGAAGAAGGAGCGGGTGTCGGCAGCATCATCGGTAAGCGTAAGTGCGATACGTGCCCCATCGGTGAAAGAATTGGGGGAAGGTACGACTTCGGTCTCCTTGTTGCAGGAAACGAATGCGGCAGCGAAGACTGCAACGGCTAAAAGGATGTTTTTCATGTTATTTGGATTTTGAATGCAGCGATGCACTATGCGTCGCTTTCTGCTGCAAATGTATAATACAAAATCACTGAAAAGTACACTTTTCCGGATGCCTCTCGGGAAAAATCAAAAAGTTTTTTGTAAAGTATGAAAATATAATCAACTGAAAAATAACCTGTTGAAATTTTGCAAACGGAGAAAAACTTTCTGATTTTCTCGTCCTTGACAGGTCTCCGCTCTCTCTATCGCAGGTGTCTTTCGACGACTTGCTCATAGGCTTTTTTCAATTTATCCAGAAAAGGTGTGACCGCCGTGCTGCGGTCAAGCATCCTGGTTTTCTTGACATAGACATCGTTGATCGTGATATGGAATGTAGAAGACAAGGCACGGACGATCTCGATGAAACGCGCCTTGCGGTTGCCGTACATGATAATCCCGTTTTTATGAAGGGCAACGGCAAGCTCCAGCAACTCTTGCTGCGTCCCTGTCCACAGCAACTCGCCGTCCTGATAGGATAAAGGAAACGAATAGTCTTGGTTCGAGCTATATTTCGTACTATTGCTGACGATATTGATTTCGCAATCCAGAATATACATGATTTTATAGATGAACGTCGTCCTTAAAACATTGTTCGAATATCGATTAAACGATGGATGGGACAATACGTCGAATTCAACCCGGCTGTAATACAGTATTCTCAAAATATCATCCCGGTTATCGAAATTAGCAACCATCTCGGTCATCGTCTCGATAAACTCTTCGTATGCATGGGCTAATTCCGACGGATTCGATTCATTTTGAGTTAGCAACGCGTATATACGGGTATGAATAAGCGTTTTCATAAGACAGGATTCCGTATCTATAGGGTCACATTGCAATATTCTTAATCATATGCGATTAAAATATTTTTTAGATACAGACATAATAGAGATTGTCACTTACCTATGTCATCAATGCATATGACCGTTACTAATGACGAAATAATAGACCGAAAAATGATAAAAGCAGTATGAATAACTTTGAATTTACTCTTTAGTAATCGAGTGTTTAAATCGCGCTATCGTTACATCCTTTGCAAAATCCATTTATTTTCCATTTAACTTAAAGAAAAACCCGTACACCGCCTTTCGGTCGATGCACGGGCCAGATGACGTCGCCTAATGTCTATCCTATACGGATTTACATCGAGTGAGTGCTACTGAATATCTGCATAAGTAATCGTGTATCCCGCAGGGTTGAATGTCCAATCCTGAGAATACTCCGTACCGGTATAAGTTACAGTTGCGCCAAATGCACCTTCTGCGATCTTCTGGAATACAGGCAGCGGATTGACATTCGATGCCTTACGGACGTTAAACATCATAATACCGCCGTAGTTGCCGCTGGCAGCCTGCGAGGAGCGGGTCTTGATCTGATTCAGGAAAATTGCATTGTACGATTGTCCCATCTGGATAGCCTGCGGGCACCAGCGGTCGTTCGTTACGCCGGCAAATGCGCTGGAAGCCTGGAAAACATTATGTCCGAACGCTCCGTGGTCGGCCAAATCGATCTCCGCACCTGCCGCTGCGGAAATGTTAGACACATAATTCCACTGGAACATCTGGATGATTTTGCGTTCGCCGGGGAATTCAGCATTGAATTTCTCACGCAGTTTGAGAACGAGTTTGCTGGCCGAAGTGGGATCAATGGGAGTCGAATAGTCGGCATATTCATCGTCGAATCCGATTCCGTCCAGGCCGTATTCCTTCACGATGTAGGTGAGAATAGCGGCGAACTTCTCGATCTGGTCATCCGTCAGGTTCGAGATGCCGATCCCTTTGTGGTCGCCCAGAACGTTCAGAATCACCTTGATTCCGGCATTCTGCAACGGCTCGATATAGGTCGCCTTCGCAGCCATCACCGGAGCCAGCTTGTCGTTGAAGAAAATGCAGGGATCACCATTCGCGTCTTTCTGGATATTCGAAGCGAAAAGCTGTACGAGATCGATGAATTTCTTGCCGTTCATCTCGTACGACAACGCGTTGAGCGGATTGGTGTCGTTGATCTCGTAATACACCTCGATCAGCGGTGTTTTGTCGCCGTAGGCCCGCGTTACCTGAGCCGTTTCTTCCGGTTGTGCCTGCATGTCGGGATTTTCCACGTCTTTGTTGCAGGATGTAAACATTGCACCCGCGGAAAGGAGCAGAGTCGTAATAAATAAAGTCTTTTTCATAGTTAATAATTTTAAAATGGTGATTGTAATTTGTGATTGCACGATGCAAATCCGTATTTTATCGTTTTTACCAGTCTTTCGCCAGATCTCCGTAGTTCAAAGCTCCCCACCCGTAATTTACGAAGACATTATACATATACGTTCCATCCATAGCTTCATCGCCGAATACGGCCCATAACATACTCGGAACCGCGTTCCAAGACGATTCATATGCATTTTGTTGATTGGAGATAAGGTCGGCCCATACGATCGTATTGTTCGGCGCATAGCCCATCATATCCCAGATGGCCACATTCATAAAACCTTGTGCCGTCATCAGGAAATCGCTTGCCGCCGGATACCACGGCACAGCGAAGTATCCGAAATTCTCAGACGGTACCCCGGCGATCGGCCGGCGCGGATGGTTCGTCGTCGGGAGCATCATGCCCAAATCGGCCGCATCGCCCGGTGTGAGGTCGATTACTTCCCACGGGTCGAGCAACTGGATATCCTCGCTCTCCGACATATATCCCGACCATGCATAATCGAGGTACTGTCCGACCTCGATGCCGCCCGTCGCCTCGGTGTCCCCGAAATATTCGGTCGGCTCTTCGTAATCGGCCAGCGTCAGCAGTTTGTCGGGCATGGCTTCGCGCATGGCCTTTATCAGCTTGGGATAGGAAGTCGTGTTCATCTCCGGCATTCCTTCCACCTGGCCGTAACCGGCATTGCGGTCGAAGAAATTCACGCCATCCAGATCATACAACTCCAGACAGGCTTTCACCTGCGCCGTGAAGTCGGCGATCTGGCTGTCGGTCAGGTTGCAGAATCCGAGTCCCGAGCCATTTCCCTCCAGCGAAAGACAGACCTTGCGCCCCTTGTCCTGCAACGGACGGATATACTTGTCCGCATGTTCCAGCACATAGCGTATGTCAGAGTTAAGCACCAACAAGGCACGCTCCGTATCGGCCTCGTAACCTATCTGCACGATGCGCAGATTGACGATATTGCCGTAAGTCCGCTCCCAGAGCGTATTGAACGGCGGCATGGCTTCGGTTTTCTGCAATATCCAAATGTCGGCCAACAGCGGCTGGTATTCGGTCGTGTTCAGATAGAATACGTTCAGGTATTCCGTATCCAGTTCGTAGTTGCCTATATCAATCCCACGGACTTTCACGCCGTAATAGATTGCTTTGTCTTCGTCCGTGAGAGCCGCATCATTCGATGAGATCGCAATCGGTAATAAGTACGTTCCGGCAGCCAGTCCGTCCGACTTGAACGATACCTGAATTTTGTCGGAGATACCCCGAATTTCTTTTTAAAGACATAACTGAAATAATTGGGCTCCGGATATCCGACTTTCG
>ENA-ORUL01002575-ORUL01002575.1-human-gut-metagenome-genome-assembly--contig:-NODE-2575-length-10058-cov-3.819554_pt1 | contig 10058 bp, 9 predicted proteins | sample MGYA00242084_ERZ509219 | MGnify/ENA primary metagenome ERZ509219 (study PRJEB26280, sample SAMEA2338792) | human gut metagenome | biome: human gut; feature: human-associated habitat; material: faeces...
TTGTTGTATCTTCTCATGATCAAAAATATTTAGAGAGAAAATATAAGAAAGCAAATTTTTATACAGTAACGAATGGCGTCGTACTTCCGTCAGAAGACTGTATAAAGGAGAAGCAATTTGGATATACTTTAGGAATATTACATTATTGGGGGTGTGGTGCCCTTATTGAAATCGACTGGTTTGTAAAATCTTATCTTCCTAAATTAAGATTGAAATATCCTCAGTTAAAAGTTATAGCTGCAGGCCGAGGTGCGGATAATACAGTTAAAGAGTATTTTGATAGAAATCGGATAATATTTTTGGGTGAAGTAGAAAATTTATGTGATTTTTTTAATTCTATCGATATATACATAACAACTGTTCGTAAGGAATGTGGAATTTTGAATAAAGTGTTAGACGCATTTGCGTATAAAAAAATAGTATTGGGTTTGGACCATAATATGTATCCTTTTTCTTCAATTAAAGATGCTTATTTAACGTATCATAATTATCAGGAATGTGAGGACGCTATAAAATATATTGCTAATAATAGTCAAGAAATACGTCAAAAAACTTTGATTGCATATAGATATGTACAAGAACAACATAATTGGGAGAAAAATATAAAATTATTGGAGCAAATTATAAATAATGATTATGAGTAAGTTGCTGTTCTTTGCATCAGATTTTAAAATAGGGTTAAGTACGCTTTTGGCCGATGAGTTGATAGCGCTTTATCGATATGGTATTGAAGTATGTGCTGTTGCCGGAGAAAATGAACAAGAATCTGGATTGTCGGAGAAAATAAAAATAGAGGCTATTCCGATCTTTCGGATTGATGGTCTAGACAGACATGAAAAATTTAAGGAATTAGCGATTTCTTTAATTGATATAATGGTTAAGAATAAGATACGAGTTGTTCATGTACAAAATAATTGGCAGTTAGCATTGATGGCTTATGTTAAATTCAAATTATGCTTTAAGCAAAAAATTCGAATTATATATACTCTACATGGATTTCGTCATAATCATTTATTGAAATCTTATGTAGCACAAGTAATAATTGGATTGGGATTATTGTGTTTTGCGGATAAAGTAATTTGCATGAGTGGCTATTTGCGTAAAAAATTTAAGCTATTGTCTTATAAAATTGAATTATTGCCGTTAGGAGTATCTACTTCTTTTTTCTCAGGAAATTATTGTCCGTTACCTCAAAATGGTTTGCAAATGATTTTTCCTGCTCAGTTTAGACATGGTAAAAATCAAGATATCATTATTCGGGCTTTTGCAGAGCATATCAGGCGGACAAATGATAATGATTCAAAGTTAGTACTTCCTGGGGCTGGTGATTTATTGAGTGAAATGAAAGGTTTAACAGAAAGATTAGGTATTTCAAATCGAGTGGAGTTCCCGGGTTTACTTTGTAAGGAAGATGTACGATTATTGTACTTGAAAAGTAATATAGGAATAGTTTCGAGCAATAGTGAGACTTTTGGACAGAGTATTGTTGAACCTTTTGTATTAGGACGATGTGTTATTTCAACCCCCGTTGGAATAGCCAATGATATAATACAAAATGGTGTAAATGGTTATATATATACTTCTCAAAAGGATTTGGTAGAAAAATTTGATTATTTGTATACTCATCAAAATATGATTTATCAAATGGGTGAAAATAATTTTAAGGAAAGGGATTTATTTAATTGGGAGAGAATAAGCCAAGTTTATAAAGAAAAAATTTTATTTCTATCTTGATAGACTACATATTCTTATTAATTATGAAAATCCTTATTGTCCATAATAATTATGGGAAGTATAGCGGGGAAGAGGCTGTTGTCGATAAGATGGCAGACATGCTTATGTCTCACGGTCATGAGGTGGCGTTTTATCGCCGGACAACCGAGGCACGGCGTAGTACATAAACTGATTGCCGAAGTAATTGAGGAGATGGGATTGGAAGACAAAGCAGTCGGTATCTCACCTGTAGGTTGCGCTGTATTCATATATAATTACCTTGACATCGACTGGCAAGAGGCTGCCCATGGACGTGCACCCGCGCTTGCTACAGCCATCAAGCGCCTCTGGCCTGACCGCCTGGTATTTACTTACCAGGGAGACGGCGACCTTGCCTGCATCGGTACGGCAGAAACCATCCATGCACTGAATCGTGGTGAAAATATTACGATTGTCTTCATCAACAACGCCATCTACGGTATGACCGGAGGACAAATGGCTCCTACAACCCTGATGGGAATGAAGACGGCTACCTGCCCTTACGGACGTGATCCGGAACTCCACGGCTATCCGCTGAAGATTACTGAAATCGCTGCTCAACTGGAAGGTACAGCTTACGTAACCCGCCAATCGGTACAAACAGTTCCCGCCATCCGAAAAGCTAAAAAAGCGATTCGTAAAGCATTCGAGAACTCAATGAACGGAAAAGGTTCCAACCTGGTAGAAATCGTTTCAACCTGTAGTTCCGGATGGAAAATGACTCCGGAGAAAGCCAACAAATGGATGGAAGAACACATGTTCCCGTTCTATCCTTTGGGCGACCTGAAAGATAAATAATAATTTAATATTATTAAGATGAAAGAAGAAATAATTATAGCAGGATTCGGTGGACAGGGTGTACTGTCTATGGGAAAGATTTTAGCTTACTCCGGACTGATGGAAGGCAAAGAAGTGACCTGGATGCCGGCTTATGGTCCTGAACAACGTGGCGGTACAGCCAACGTTACAGTCATTGTAAGCGACGACAAAATATCCTCACCGATTTTGAGTAAATATGACACGGCCATCATTCTGAATCAGCCTTCACTTGAAAAGTTCGAAAGCCGTGTGAAGCCGGGAGGTATCCTGATTTATGACGGATACGGAATCATTAACCCTCCTACCCGCAAAGACATCAAAGTATACCGCATCGACGCAATGGACGCGGCCAACGAGATGAACAATGCCAAGGCATTCAACATGATTGTACTGGGAGGATTACTGAAGCTTCGCCCCATCGTTACATTAGAGAATGTAGTGAAAGGCCTGAAGAAAACATTACCCGAACGTCACCATCACTTGATTCCGATGAATGAAGAAGCCATCAAAAAAGGTATGGAACTGATCAGAGAGGTTTAAGCCGACCGAGAATTGAGAATCGAAATTTAAAAATTATTAGCTATGCCACAGCCCGGGAAACCGGATAATTTTTAAAATTCAATTCTCAATTCTCATTTTAATAAGTATCTTTGCGGCTAATTATGAGACGAATCCTACTTACATATATACTCCTTGTCGTAGGTTTACTGACCGCACAGGCACAGTTCAATCCTACACAACAAGTCGATCCCCGTACCGGTAGAGATGCCAACGGTAACCAGATAGACCCGGCCATGCGGGTGCATGAGGACAGTACAGACGTTGAAATACAAGGACTTCCCCCAAAACTCTATATGTGGCATGTCAGCGAAAACCTGGGAACAATCCAGAAAATACCCGCTGATACGGCAACCCACATGTTTCAAAACACCAATTTAGTGGAAGGCCTGAGAGGGCATTATAATTATCTGGGTAACTTAGGTTCTCCCCGCCTGTCACGCCTCTTTTTCGAACGCCGTGACGCAGAACCGACCATTTTTATGGAGCCATTCTCCAGTTTTTTTGTCCGTCCTGACGAATTCAACTTTACTAACAGTAACGTGCCTTTCACCAATCTTAGCTATTATAAAGCCGGTAATAAAGTGAACGGAGAGGAGCGATTTAAGTCCTATTTCTCAGTAAATGTAAACAAACAACTGGCATTTGGTTTCAATTTCGATTATCTGTACGGACGGGGATATTACAACAATCAAAACACTTCTTTCTTTAATGCCGCACTCTTCGGAAGTTATATAGGCGACCGCTACGAAGCGACATTGCTTTATAGCAACAACTATCTAAAGATGAATGAAAACGGCGGTATCACCGATGACCGTTATATCACCCGCCCGGAAGAAATGGCAGAGGGAAAAAAGGAATATGAATCACAGAACATTCCCACCCTGTTAAGCAAAAGTGCCAATCGTAACAAGGACTTTTACATATTCCTCACCCAACGTTACAAACTGGGATTCACTCGTGAAGTGGCCAAAGCCAAAGACGATACCACCAGTACGGAAAAGACGGAATTTGTTCCGGTTACCAGCTTCATCCATACAATGAAAGTGGAACGTGCCCGCCACCAGTTCACTTCGGAGGACGAATTGTACAAAATCTACCCGGAAGCGTATATCCAGCCGGGCAATAAGCTGGTGAATGACTCTACCAGCTATATCGGAGTAAAAAATACATTGGGAATCGCTCTGCTTGAAGGTTTTAATAAATATGCCAAAGCCGGATTGACTGCCTTTATCTCACATAAGCTAAGCAATTACCGGCTAATGGACAGAGACTCCGTGAGTGTAGATAAATACAGTGAACACGAAGTTTTTGTCGGGGGTGAATTGGCCAAACGTCAGGGAAAAACGCTCCATTACCGTGCCATGGGCGAAGTAGGTATTCTGGATAAAGCGATTGGGCAGTTCCGTGTCAATGCCGATCTCGACCTGAACTTCCGCTTATGGAAAGATACGGTCAGCTTTATTGCCCGCGGATCAATCAGTAATACCCTTCCGGCATTTTATATGCGTCATTATCATTCTAAATACTTCTACTGGGATAATGACAATATGGACAAAGAGTTCCGCACACGCCTGGAAGGCGAGCTGAACATCGAGCATTGGCAGACCCACCTGAAAGCCGGAGTAGAAAATATTAAAAACTATACGTACTTCAATCAAAAGGCACTCCCTCAGCAGAATGACGGTAATATTCAGGTGCTTTCCGCCACTCTGTCGCAGAATTTCCGATTGGGTATTTTCCATCTGGACAATGAAGTGACCTGGCAAAAGTCGAGCAACACTACCGTATTGCCCTTACCGGAGCTTTCACTTTACCATAATTTCTACATCCAGACAACCTTGGCGAAAAAAGTGCTTCATGTGCAGTTGGGAGCCGATGTACGCTATTTTACCAAGTATTATGCCCCGGCATATACCCCGGCCATCCAGCAGTTTCATCTGCAACCGGAAGACGATCAGGTAAAGATTGGCGGTTACCCCATCATCAATGTATATGCCAACCTGCAACTGAAACGCACGCGTCTTTTCGCAATGATGTATCACGTCAATCAGGGAATGGGTAACTCGAATTACTTCCTGTCGCCCCACTATCCCATCAATCCGCGCCTGTTTAAGATCGGTGTTTCCTGGAACTTCTACGATTAATCGCTACCATGAATCTATTGAAGCCTAAATATCTGAGATATGTAGTATTAGGACTGATATCAGCCCTCGTTGTCACATTCTGGCCTCGTAAAGAGAAGCCGCAAGGACATCCGCGCGACTACGCAGAGATCGAAGAAAGCGGCATCCTCCATGCCGCCACGGAATATAACTCCATCAGTTTTTATGTGGATGGAGATACCGTTTCGGGATTTCATTATGAACTGATAGAGGCATTTGCCCGTGACAAGGGCTTGCAAGTACAGGTCTCCCCGGTGATGAGTTTCAACCAACGGCTGGAAGGATTGGCCAATGGCACCTATGACGTAGTAGCTTATGGTATACCGACAACAAGTGAACTGAAAGACTCCCTGCTCCTCACCTCACCCATTATCTTGAGCAAACAAGTCCTGGTGCAACGCAAAGCCGAAGAAAACGACTCGCTTGCCATCAGAAGCCAACTCGACCTGGCCGGCAAAACACTGAACGTCGTAAAAGGTTCTCCATCCATTCTTCGGATACACAACCTCAGCAATGAAATAGGTGATACAATCTACGTAAACGAAGTAGCAAAATATGGTTCCGAACAACTGATCGCAATGGTTGCGCATGGAGATATCGATTTTGCCGTATGCGACGAGAGTATAGCCCGGATGGCCGCAGATTCATTGCCTCAACTCGATATTAATACCGCCATCAGTTTCACCCAATTTTACTCGTGGGGAGTCAGCAAGCAGTCCCCTGCTCTGCTCGACAGCCTGAATACATGGCTGTCCGGCTTCCGAAAGAAAGGTGAATATCAGGCCATCTATCGTAAATACTACGGAAAGCAGTAACAACTCCCTCCCCTTCTTTCCAATTCATTTAAAGACTACGATTACCAGTTGCGCAACTGGTAGCATACGGAGTTGTGCAACCGGAGAATGTTAACTAAGAAACGGGCACAGAGAGTCTCTATTATGATAACTGTAAATCATTCGTCGCTTTCAGCAGAATTGAGTATATTTGCGGATAGATAAATAAAAAAGATATGAGCGATAAGATTATAAAATGGGGATTCATTGGTTGCGGAGAAGTAACCAAATACAAAAGCGGACCTGCCTTTCAGAAAGTAGAAGGTTCCAAAGTCATAGCAGTCATGAGTCGTGACGGCAATAAGGCCAAAGCTTATGCCAAAGAACGGAACATTTCGAAGTGGTATGACGATGCACAGGAGCTGATTGACGACCCGGATGTAAATGCCGTATACATAGCCACTCCTCCCTCTTCACACGCCACTTATGCCATCATGTCCATGAAAGCCGGAAAACCGGTATATATCGAAAAGCCAATGGCACAAACTTACGAAGAATGCGCCCGTATCAACCGTATTTCTCAAGAGACAGGAGTGCCTTGCTTTGTAGCTTACTACCGACGTTATCTGCCTTACTTTATGAAAGTCAAGGAACTGGTAGACAAAGGAATTATCGGAAATGTGATTAACGTACAGATCCGTTTCGCTCAACCCCCACGCGACCTGGATTACAACAGAGAGAACCTGCCTTGGCGTGTACAGGCAGACATTGCCGGAGGAGGATATTTTTATGACCTTGCCCCCCACCAGATCGATCTTCTACAGGAAATGTTCGGTTGTATTCTTGAAGCCAGCGGATATAAGAGTAACCGTGGGGGACTTTATCCAGCAGAAGATACATTGAGTGCTTGTTTCCAGTTCGACAACGGTCTGGTAGGAAGCGGTTCATGGTGCTTCGTTGCCCATGATTCGGCTCGCGAAGACCGCATTGAGATTATCGGTGATAATGGCATGATCTGTTTCTCCGTATTCACCTATGACCCGATTGCCCTTCACACCGAAAGAGGACGTGAAGAAATAGTTGTAGAAAACCCCGAACACGTGCAGCAGCCTTTGATTCAAGCCGTGGTAGACCATCTTCTTGGAAAATCGACTTGTTCCTGTGACGGCGAAAGTGCCACAACTACCAATTGGGTCATGGATAAAATACTTGGAAAGATCTAAACGATAAACGTTTTGAACGATGAATGAATCATCCACGCTGAACGATCAACGCTGAACAATGACTGATGAACAATAGAGATTGTTTTTTCCTTATGCTTTCGGCCTATTAAAGCACCATTCATCATTGATCGTTCAGCGCTGATAATTAGTTCATCGTTTTTTTTATCTTTTCCATGTCACGTTTTCCTTCCTCTTCCGTCTTGCTTATGTAAATGGAACTAAAACAATTCAAAATAGCCGTTCTTCCACTCCGCAACAAATTACTTAATTATGCGCGGAAGTTGACCGATGACCATTCGGATGCTGAAGATGCCGTGCAAGAAGTAATGCTGAAACTATGGAACCTCCGCCTGAAACTGGACGAGTACCACAGCATTGAAGCACTTGCCATGACAATGACGCACCATACCTGTATGGACATCTGGCGGGGAAAACATATGGACAACCTATCGCTCGACAGCGTACAAGCTGCCAGTCCGTCTGCCACCCCCGAACGCTTACTGGAAGAGAAAGACGAATTCCGCCTGATGCGCGAAATAATCGGCACGCTACCACCTCTGCAACAAACCATCCTGAGGATGAAAGATGTTGAAGAGTATGAAAACGAGGAAATCGCCGAGATAACAGGATGCGGTGCCGAAGCCATCCGCAGCAACCTAAGCAGGGCACGGAAAAAAGTGAGAGACATTTACCTACAAACCATACAACAAAGAAAAAGGAGAAACGAAGCATGAATATAGAAGAATTATTGAACAAGTATTTTGAAGGGGAAACCAACTGTGAGGAAGAACGTGAGCTCCGCCGTTTTTTCACTCAGGGCATCGTACCGGAACATCTGCAGATGTATGGCCCGATGTTTGCTTTCTTCAGCGAAGAGAACCGGCAAAGCAAGATTGCCGGCTCCGGAGTTCCGAAAACTTCCGTTCCTCTGCGCTGCCGTCTGCTATACATATTCAGCGGAATAGCTGCCGGAATGTTGATTGTGCTGGGTATCGCCGGCCTCAACCAACATTTCAGCACCTCTACCGGAAATTATGTAATCATCGACGGAAAATGCTATACCGACACCCGACTGGTGCGCGAACAGGCCATGGTAGCATTCCGTGATGTCAGTATCAGCGAAGAGGAAGTGTTTGCCACGCTATTCTCCGAATAAAAAAAGAAAACAATAAAAGAAACGATGTATGAATAAAGTCATTCGCACCACATGGATTGTCCTGCTGCTCACCGTTGCCTCGGGCATGGTAAGAGCACAACAGGGACTGCAAATAGCTTCCGTATTCCAGAAATACGGCAAACAGAAAGGAGTGACTATGGTAGAGTTATCCAATGAGATGCTGGAAACCTATCAGATGACTCTCTATAAAAGCCTTGTTTTTAAAGACGTCGAAGAAGCTTTGCCCGATATTCTCAACTGCCTGGAAGCCGACAAGAGAAAGGCCAGGAAAGTAAAGGAAGTAGTAGCAGGCGGACAAATACAGTCCGGCTATTATCAGTTACCCCAACTAAAAGAAGATGTCAACCGGTTCATCCTCTTCAAAACCGGCAAGAAAGGCTCGGCTACCTTGATTTACATCGAAGGCGAGTTGGATGCAGATGATTTGGTAACCATGTTATTTATGAAGAAAAACTAAACATTATAAGAGTATGAAACACATTTATTTATTACTGTTTATGCTGATCCCGATGGCGGGAATGGCTCAAGAAAGCGTTTCGCAAGACACGACTCTTTACGTAAACGGACGCAAAATCCTGATTAAAGAAAAAGAGGGGAAAATAAAGGTAAAACTTTACGAACAGTCTTCGCGCGGTGATACGATAGAGAACGATCAGATATTCGAAGGAATCTATACGGACGGACAAACAACCGAACGCCGCACAGCATTCACCATGCCTTTTGTTAAGAGAAAGAACTATTATCGGTTTGAACCGCATATTGCCGGGATCTATATGGGATACACACGGCTCTCCGACGGTATCAATTTCAACACTCCGAACGGATTGGACGTCAATGCAAATAAGTCTTGGGAAATTGGTTTTAACCTGTTTCAAGGTTCCCTGACGCTCTCACGTGATCGCCAATGGGGCATAACGACAGGCTTAGGCTGGGGATATCGCTCCTTCCGTCTGGGTGGCAACTACGCTTTCAGACAAACCGATGGAATCACAAACATTGTTCCGGGGATTCCAGATGAAGAAGTTTACAGCAAAAGCCGGTTACGCTATTTCTATTTCCGCATTCCGGTAACATTGGAATGGCAAAAAAGATTTAGCCACAGTAACGGACACGGTCCTCTATTCTTCTCAGCCGGACTTGAGGCAGAAATCCGCCACGGGGTTAAGTCAAAGGCGAAAGTAAACGGACATAAAGAAAATTTAGGCAATAACCTGAATGTTCATCCGATAGGCATCAACCTTTTAGCACAGGCAGGTTATGGCGATATCGGAGTTTATTTGCGCTATTCTACCTACAGCCTCTTCGAACACAAGAAAGGCCCCGAACTTTATCCTTATTCTTTCGGCCTCTGCTGGTATTGGTAACAATAGCCCCCAGCGGTCAGCCGCCGCATCCCGGCAGATGAAAGTAACCTGTCAATCCGTAAAGAATAGGCCGATTTCTTAACTTGAAGGAACAATCTATCGTTCTTATTGTTTATATTTGCAAAAAACAGATAACAATATCAACGATAGATTTTTTTATATCACATGACCAAAGAAGAACTAATGCGGAAAGCGATTGAGCTTTCCAAAGAAAATGTAGCAAACGG
>ENA-ORUL01002589-ORUL01002589.1-human-gut-metagenome-genome-assembly--contig:-NODE-2589-length-10021-cov-4.144993_pt1 | contig 10021 bp, 6 predicted proteins | sample MGYA00242084_ERZ509219 | MGnify/ENA primary metagenome ERZ509219 (study PRJEB26280, sample SAMEA2338792) | human gut metagenome | biome: human gut; feature: human-associated habitat; material: faeces...
CAGGATTTGTTCCGGAGGTATTAGATACCAGGATTTATGATGAGGTATTTCCGGTAGCAAACGAGGATGCATTTACAACCGGAAAAGAGCTTGCAAAAGCAGAGGGTGTATTAGTCGGAATTTCCTCCGGTGCAGCTTTATATGCTGCAATCGAGCTTGCAAAACGCCCGGAAAACAAAGGAAAAACAATCGTTGCCCTTCTTCCGGACAGTGGTGACCGTTATTACTCCACAGCATTATTCGCAGACTAAAGAAAGCGTATCGCCTGAAAAACAGGTAATAGCCTTAAAAATAAATCATAGACAAAAACAGGCAAAAAAGTGTCACATCGTATGGTGTGGCACTTTTTATTTTGTGGCAAGTGTGCTAAAATTACATTTAATACATTATAATCTTTTAACATAAAAGAAATCATTATGGCATAAAGTGAGGACACAGATGGAAGCGAAAAGACAGGATATCGGGATGGATATAGATGAAAATAAAAAAGAAGAAACGCAGAAAAGCACCAGTGCGGTCCGCGAGATTTTAAGCTGGGTACTTACATTTGCCCTGGCGATCGGGGCAGCATTTCTGATCAAGAATTATCTGATCATCAACGCAGATGTGCCGACAGGCTCCATGGAAAATACGATCATGCCGGGGGACCGCCTGATCGGAAATCGTCTCGCATTTTTAAAGGATACACCGGAGCGCGGGGATGTTGTGATTTTCCATTATCCGGATGATGAGGAAGAACTTTATGTAAAAAGAGTGATCGGACTGCCGGGGGAGGAAGTCCGCATTGACGATGGAAAGATTTATATTGATGGAAGTGAAACGCCGCTGGAGGAAGATTATTTGAAGGAAGAATGGACGGTGGCAACAGGACCATATTTATTTGAAGTACCGGATGACTGTTATCTGGTATTAGGGGATAACCGGAATGACTCCTGGGACGCGCGTTACTGGGATAACAAATATGTAAGTATCGATAAAATCCTCGGTAAAGGAGAGGTCATTTACTGGCCGCTGCAGGACATCGGAAAAATCAGATAGCAATCAAAAATGCATAGATTTTAAATGGAAGTGTTTGGAAACAGGCATTGTATGAGATCGGACACAGGGGGATCAGACATGATAACATTTCTTTCAAAGTTTTTTATTAAAGAAAAAGAGGATAAAGGAAAGATCAGACAGGAGTATGGTATTCTCTGCGGTATGGTCGGAATCTTTTTAAATATTCTGCTTTTCTGTGGCAAATTTTTTGCAGGAACGATCAGCCATTCGATCGCTGTGACTGCGGATGCATTCAACAACCTGTCAGATGCAGGATCTTCCGCTGTTACGCTGATCGGATTTAAGCTGGCAGGAGCAAAACCGGACTCGGAGCATCCGTTTGGCCACGGACGGATCGAATATGTATCGGGACTGATCGTTGCGGCAGCAATCCTTTTGATGGCGTATGAACTGATCAGGGATTCTATTATAAAGATCATTCATCCGGAAGAAACAGAGTTTTCCGTAATAGTGGTTGTGATCCTCATTATTTCGATTCTTGTAAAACTGTATATGTATCTTTATAACAGTGGGGTTGCAAAAAAAATTGACTCTGCTGCCATGAAGGCAACGGCAACCGACAGTCTGAGCGATACCTGCGCAACAGCAGTGGTACTTGTGGCAGCTTTGATCGGACATTTTACCGGAATCTATGTGGATGGCTATTGTGGTGCATTAGTTGGTGTATTTATCATGTTTGCGGGCATCGGAGCTGCGAAAGATACCTTAAATCCGCTTTTAGGGCAGCCGCCGGAGGAGGAATTTGTGCAGAAGATCGATCAGATCGTAATGGCACATGAGGAGATCTGTGGAATCCATGACCTGATCGTACACGATTATGGCCCGGGAAGACAGATGGTATCACTGCATGCGGAAGTACCTGCGGAGGGCAATATCTTAGAGATCCATGATATTATTGATAATGTTGAAAATGAATTAAAAGAAAAGTTAGGCTGTGATGCGACGATACATATGGATCCGATCGTGACATCGGATGAACATGTCAGCGAGATGAAAGCGGCGGTAATATCTATTATCAAGGGAATTGATGAGCGGATCAATATGCATGATTTCCGCGTTGTAACGGGACCGACACATACGAATATTATATTTGATGTCCTGATACCGTATAAGTTTCAGATACAGGATGATGAGCTGGCAGCACGTATTACATCACAGGTAAGGGAACGTCTTGGAAATAATTATTACGTGGTTATCAAAGTAGATCATTCCTACGTGTAAAGGAGTCGGGCAATTCAGATTTTTACAAAGGAGAAACGTATGCAGACAAGTAACAAAGAACTGATCCTGCTGGTAGATGATGATCCGGGCAATCTCAAAAGAGCACAGACGATTCTGGGGGAAGAATTTCGTATTTCTGCGACTACATCTGGGAAAATGGCATTGTCACTTCTTTCAAAAGTGACACCGGATCTGATCCTTTTGGATGTAAATATGCCGGAAATGAACGGATTTGAAACACTGAAAAAGATTCGGGAACTTGAAAATGGATCTATGATACCGGTTGTGTTTCTGACCGGTGATAATGATGCTGAAACAGAAACAAAATGTTTTGAGGCAGGGGCTATGGATTTTGTCGGGAAGCCGTTTGTTTCCCAGGTATTAGTCAGCCGTGTGAAACGAATTTTAGAGAACAGACAGTACCAGAATCATTTAGAAGAGATGGTCGCCTCGCAGGTTGCGGAAATGACGCGTATGCAGGATGAAGTGATTACCGGTATCGCCAACCTGATCGAGAGCCGTGATGGCAGTACGGGACTTCATGTAAAAAATACCCAGAATTATGTACAGATACTGACAAAAGCGTTGAGGGAAAAGGGGATGTATCCGGATATCCTTGATCATAATTATGAGCTCAATACAGTAAAGGCATCGGTACTTCACGATATTGGAAAAATAAAAACACCAGATGCGATTCTTTTAAAACCGGGACGGCTGACGGACGAAGAGTTTGAAGTCATGAAACAGCATACGGTAGCCGGGTGTGAGATCATTGATCGGATCATCGGAAATGTGGAACATGAGGAATATGTGGATATTGCCAGAAAAATAGCACGATATCATCATGAAAGATGGGACGGTACGGGCTATCCGGATGGATTATCCGGGGAGGAGATTCCGTTATGTGCAAGGATCATGGCACTTGCTGATGTTTTTGATGCATTATATCAGGACCGGTGTTATAAGAAAGCAATCCGTCCCGCATCTAAGGTGTTTGAAATTATAAAGGAAAATAGCGGCTCTCAGTTTGATCCGAACCTTACAGAGATATTTCTGGAATTGCAGAGGAAAATTACAGACATAAGTGAATGAGAGGGGACGTTATGATAAGAGAAATCAAAAAGGACAGGGCGGGAGTGATCCCGTATGTACTTTATTTCATATATACTGTTTATATGGTAGTGGCAGCAGTTTATTTAAAATGGCCAAGCTGGGTAGCTGCGGTGATAATTTGTGGGCTTTTGGCGAGTATCGGACTTCGGATGCTGACAGGACGGTACAGCAGACTGGCGAAGTTATTTTGTTCTGTTATGATATGGATGAATATTATTTTATATACGGTATTCACGGACGGTTCGTCTCTTACCATGGCAACAGTAGCAGCAAGTGTTGTGATGTTGTCTCTTTTTGATCTGATCGAGATCAATTATATTTCGTTGGTAGCAACGATTCTTTTGTTTTGTCTTGATACATTCCTGTTAGATAAAGTAAATTATGATAATCCGATACGGGAAATGGAATTTTTTATGCAGTTTTTTGCGATCATTATTCTCGAGATCATGGAAAATAAACAGTTAAAAAAACGCATACAGCATGATATGGAATTCAATGAGACAATGCGTGAACTCGAGGATGCCAAACAGGCAAAAGATGATTTTATGGCAAATATTTCGCATGAGATCCGTACACCGTTAAATTCTATCATCGGAATCGGATCAGAATTACTGGATGCGAAAGTGGATGATACGACAAAGGAACAGCTGTATGATATTACAGTTGCGGGCAGGAATCTGATGTCTTTGGTATCAGATATCCTGGATTTTTCAGAACTTGAAAATGACACGATGGAGCTGGTGGAAGAACCATATAACATTACGTCTGTGATCAATGATGTGGTTAACATGGCACATGTGTGGAATAAAGAAAAGAATCTTGAGATCATTGTGGATTGTGAGGCGGATATTCCGAATAACCTGCTTGGAGACAGTCAGAAAATATATCGCATTATCTTAAATCTCATCAACAATGCGATCAAATTTACAGATGCCGGTGGTGTCATTTTGTTTGTCGGCGCCCGCAAGGAATCATACGGCATCAATCTTATGGTAAAGGTGAAAGATACCGGAATCGGGATGAGCGAAAAAAATATAGATGCACTGGAAAACACATACAATCAGGTAGATACGACCCGTGACCGGCGTGCGGGGGGCATTGGCTTAGGTCTTGCAATCTCACGTAAAATGATTGCAAAAATGAATGGACATATGCATATTGAGAGTGTTCCTGATGCAGGGACGACGGTTTCTATTATCATTCCACAGAGAGTACTGACGGATATGCCGCTTGTATCCGTGCGTGATGCCGGAGATAAAAAGATCATTTTTTATATGGATCTCGAGAGATACCGTTTCGGACAGCTTCGTGACGGATATCTTGAATGTATCCAGAGGATGGTCGATCAGCTTCATGTAGATGCCGTGCGCTGTTCGACCATGCATGAACTAAAAAACCGCATCGATCATGAAAATTATCAGTTTTTGTTTGTTGCGGATGTCGAATATTTTATAGATCAAAGTTATTTTGACAGCCTGACTGCAAAAATGAAAGTTGTTGTCATGGCAAACAGGGATTGTGATCTGCAAAAAATCGGACCGGAAGTTCTGCTTATCTATCGCCCGATGCATGTATTCTCGGTTGCAACCATTTTGAATGGAGAAAAACTTCAGCAGGACGCATACGACGAACGGTGGCATCATGACAGATTCCGTGTAAAAGGAGCCAAAATTCTTGCAGTGGATGACAGTGCCATGAATTTAAAAGTTGTTTCAAGTCTGTTAAGCCATTATGGCATCACGATCGATACGGCATTGAGCGGTAGTGAGGCAATTGATAAAATCAGTGACAGAAGTTATGATCTCGTGTTTATGGATCATATGATGCCGGAAATGGATGGCGTGGAATGTATGCACAGGATTCATGAATTACCGCGGTTCCGTGAACGGAAAATACCGATCATTGCACTGACAGCCAACGCCATAGGCGGAGCCAGAGAGATGCTGATCAGGGAAGGATTCGATGATTTTGTTGCGAAACCGATTGAAAAATCTGCGATGGAACGTGTCCTTCGCAAATATTTAAGCATGTTTATTGAAAAAGATACGGGAGAGGAACAGGTTACCTGCAAGACAGAAGAAAACAGTGGATTATCCGGACAATTCAAAGAAGGAAGGAAAGAATTTGAGGCTGCAGGAATTGACCGCCGGCTTGGGCTTTCCTACTTTGACAATAATGAAGCGGATTATATGGAGATCGTGCAGTGTTTTTATGAACAGGGAAGAAGTCAGATCCAGACATTACAAGAGCTGTATGATAAAAAAGACTGGGAAAATTATAAGATCAATGTACATTCCCTGAAAGGACAAAGTCTTACGATCGGTGCAAAAGAGCTTTCAAAAAGGGCAAAGAGGATGCAGGAGGCATGTGAGCATGGGGATGAAAATTATATCATACAAAACCATACGGAGCTGATCGCAGACTATTGTTCGATCCTTGATGGGCTGTCTAAGTATGTGACGGTGGGGGAAGAAAAAAATCCAGTGCAGAAACTATCGGCAGCAATCGACAATTTTGACCAGGCAGAGGCAATGAAGCTGTTAGAGATGATAAAAAATGAGATGGGCAGTTCGATGGCGGATTCGGATACACAGTTGATCGCTGATATGGAAGCCCAGATTGAACTGTTTGATTTTATCAGTGCTGCGGAAACATTAAAAAAATGGGGAGGTGCGGACAATGAGTAAGCTGAGTGACAGAATTATCCAGGTACTGATCCGGAAAGATGTTTCAATTCATGCACAGTTATTCCGCTTTATGTCGCTGCTTGGAACGATCGCGATGGCAGTGGGGGGAGTTTATACGCTTGCCGAGGGAATGGAGATAAAAAATGTCGCAGCATTATTTGCCGGGGCGCTTTTTATGGGCATGCTTTTCTGGGCAGGAAATAAATTCCAGCAATATGATCTCTGTTCTTTCATTCTGATGTCAGGGCTGAATGGAATTTTTCTTCCAGTTACGTTTCTGCGCTCCGGAGGCTTAAAAAGCGGTATGCCGCTTTGGTTTGTTCTTGGTTTCATCTCGCTTTTTTTCCTGCTGCGGGGGAAAAGTCTTGCCGCGGGAACTGTTATAACGATCATTGCGGATGCGTATTGTTTTTACACTGCATATGTTCATCCGGAACGGATCACTTATATGGAATCGGAATCTGTAGTTTATGGGGATATTATCGTGAGTGCGGTCATAACCATCTTTCTGACCTGTGCGTTTATGTTTATCCAGATCACACTCTCTGAATATCAGAGAAAAGAAAATGAAAAGCAGCAGGCGGAGTTAGTTGCCGCAATGAATACACAGAGCCGTTTCCTTGCAAATATGAGCCATGAAATCCGTACGCCGATCAATACGATCATAGGATTAAATGAAATGACACTTCGGGAGGAGAATCTGTCAGACGATATTATTGAGAATGCCAATAATATCCAGAGTGCAAGTAAGATGCTTTTGTCCCTGATCAATGATATTTTAGACCTGTCCAAAATTGAGGCGGGGAAAATGGAAGTTGTTCCGGCGCGTTATGAGACAGGAGAATTATTCAGTGAAATTGTAAACACGACCTGGATCCGTGCACATGAGAAAAATCTGGAATTTTGTGTCAATGTATCTGAAAAACTGCCATCCATGCTTTATGGCGACGAGATGAGGATCAAACAGGTTTTAACCAATATTTTAAGTAATGCGATCAAGTATACGCAAAAGGGATCCGTCACGCTGTTTGTGGAGAGTGAGCAGACGGGAGCGGACGAAATCCTTTTAAAAATGGCTGTGATCGATACCGGTATGGGAATCCGTCAGGATGATATGAAATACCTGTTTGACAGTTTTAAACGGGTCAATGAAGGCAGTACAAAAGGAATCGAGGGAACAGGTCTTGGACTTTCTATCTGCAGCCAGCTTGTAAATCTGATGGGTGGTCAGATCACGGTTGACAGTATTTATCAGAAAGGTTCTACATTTACGATTACGATTCCACAGAAAATTGTAAATGCCACGCCGCTTGGAAATCTCAATTACAACAGTTCCTCAAGACATCAGAGATCCTCCTATAAAAAGAGTTTCGAAGCACCGGAAGCAAAAGTTCTTGTTGTGGATGACAATGATATGAATCTGCTTGTCGCTAAAAAACTGCTTCGGGAAACCAAAGTCCAGCTTGCATTGGCGCATAGTGGAATGGAATGTCTGAAGCTGACGGCAAAAAATAATTACGATGTGATTTTTATGGATCACATGATGCCAGAGATGGATGGTGAAAAAACCATGGATCTGGTGCGCAACCAGCAGGGTGGATTCTGCCGCAAAACGCCGATTATTGCATTGACGGCAAATGCAATGTCAGGTGCGGAAGAAAAGTATCGTAAAATGGGATTTTCTGATTATCTGGCGAAACCGATCAATGGAATCCTTTTTGAGGCAATGCTGCTCCGTTATCTGCCGAAAGAGCGCATTGAATATATGATCGATCCGGATGAAATCAGTGAGATGGACGGATTCCGTATCTTAGGGCAGAAGAAAAAGCAAAGGCTGATCGTCAGCACGGACAATGTTGTGGATCTGCCGAATGATGTGATCCGGCAGCTTGGAATACCGGTTATGCATTATTTTGTAAATACGGAATACGGGCATTACGAGGATATGGTGGAAATCCATTCAGACAGTCTGCTTTCTTATATTGAAAAAGATCAGTATGCCAAGTCGGAAGCACCGACAGTCGGGGAATATGAGACATTTTTTGGAAATCTGCTTGAGGAGGCGGAACAGGTACTGCATATCAGTATTGCTTCAGAATCCGGAAAGGGATTTGAGAATGCAAGCCAGGCGGCAGCCGGATTTTCCCATGTGCAGGTGTTTGATTCCGGTCATTTGTCGAGCGGTACAGGCCTGATGGTTATGCATGCAGCCAATATGGTGCTGAAAAATAAGGATCTGGATGAAATATTACAGAGTCTGGAAGCAATACAGCCTAAAATACAGACAAGCTTTATTTTAGACAGTTCAAAACAGCTCTACCGCAGTGGACTTTTAAATAAGCAGGTATGGAAAATGACAGAGATGCTGCAGTGTCATCCGGTTCTGGCATTGCACAAAAAGAAAATTGTACCGGCAGCGATCTTTTTTGGAAATACACAGGATGTTTATAAAAAATATATACACGCGCAGATGGCGCGATGGTCGCCGATTGATCAGAAAGTCTTATTTATAACATCTGCGGGTTGTTCGAAAGAGACGAAAGATATGATTTTAGAGGAAGTGCAAAAGTATAAAAAATTTGATCAGATCTACATGCAGGAGGCATCAGCAGCGATTACAAGTAACTGTGGAGCCGGCTGTTTTGGACTTATTTATATGCTGCAGTAAAATTTGGTCTGAAAAACAGTATTGACATTTTAAGAAAGCGTGTTATACTCAGACACATAAAAATAGAATATGATCTTCAGGGCAGGGTGTGATTCCCTACCGGTGGTATAGCCCACGAGCCGTAAGGCATGATTCGGTGTAATTCCGAAGCCGACAGTATAGTCTGGATGAAAGAAGATATGGATAAGCAGGATTTAAAGGATCGTTTTAAACGGTTGGTAAGATAATGCATACATGGCTCTGAAATAGTTTTATTTCAGAGTCTTTTTATTTGTGACAATAGAATGTTCGCGGAGCGCGTATTTTATTGCTGCAAAAATTAGATATCCTGCCGGATATCAGAAACGGAAAAAAGTTTCGCATGGTATCCCGGTTTTTAAAATATGTCATTTTAGAAATCCCTAAAATCCGGTTTTAAGAAGCTCTGAACGATCGTGTTCAGAGCTTCTTTTTATGGCAATAGAATATTCCCGGAGCGTGTATTCTATCGTCATGAAGCAACAGAGATTGCAGATTTTATCTTGCAGGAAAGAGAAGGTATTCATGCAGCAGGAAAGATATATGCGCCGGGCAATGGAACTTGCAGAGCTTGGCAGAGGATGGACAAAGACAAATCCGGTGGTCGGTGCGGTTCTTGTAAAAGAGGACAGAATCATCGGGGAAGGCTACCATAAAAAATTTGGCGGACTTCACGCAGAGCGGGAAGCGCTGGCGGATTGCAGGAGCAGGGGAGAGGATCCGGCAGATGGGGTAATCCTAAACTGGAAGAGATTTGGCTGAAAAAAGGGCAAACAACCCGTGTAAGTTGTGACAGTGAGAATGTGCGGATACTCTATAAATAATAAAGCGATGGATTATAAACCCAATTTAAATAAAGATGAAAAAGAAATGGATGTTTTGCCTGTCGGCCGTGTTGCTGACTTTTGCCGCCTGTTCGGACGATGAGAAGGGGACCGACGAACAGCCCGGTCCGATTATCGGCGAATGGGTATTCGAGAAAAACGAGGTCTATCGGAATGGGAAACTCGCCGAAAGTTTCACGGCGGTCGAAACGGCCGACAAGATGATAGCGATCTTCCGGGAAGACGGTACCTATCGCTACTACGATTATCCGCCGAAGGAGTATTACAACGGAACGTACACTTACGAGGAGTCGACGAAAACCCTTTCGATGCGGAGCGACGATGTCGATTATTCCGACGGTTCCGACCCGCAGGTCTGTCACGCAGAGGTGACGACTACCCGGATGACATGGACGTATCCGGCCGATGAA